>ENA-UOOM01000120-UOOM01000120.1-fermentation-metagenome-genome-assembly--contig:-NODE-120-length-97571-cov-12.302945_pt1 | contig 97571 bp, 91 predicted proteins | sample MGYA00245781_ERZ724031 | MGnify/ENA primary metagenome ERZ724031 (study PRJEB28704, sample SAMN03018317) | fermentation metagenome | biome: anthropogenic terrestrial biome; feature: soil; material...
CTTCTTCATGTTCGAACGAAACAGGCGGCCACCGCGCGATAATATGAATGCTCTGATCTCATTCTTATATACCTTGCTAGCCAATGACGTTCAATCCGCTCTCGAATCAGTAGGTCTGGATCCTTACGTCGGCTTCTTCCATACCGACCGACCTGGCAGGGCAGGACTGGCACTAGACATGATGGAAGAACTGAGGCCGTTCCTGGCCGATAGACACGCTTTGACACTGGTAAATCTTCAACAGATTGGAAAAGACGATTTTCATCAAAAGGAAGATGGTGGGGTAGTGATGACCGAAAAGGGCAGAAAGATAGTACTGGGTTCATGGCAGAAAAGGAAGCAAGAAGAGATCACACATCCTTACCTCAATGAGACGATAAACATCGGCCTCATCCCATATACGCAGGCGATGCTTATGTCTCGCTACTTACGCGGCGACATCGATGGATACCCCCCATACCTCATGAGCTGAGATGAGATGATGATGGTCCTTGTGACGTATGATGTGAATACGGAGACGCCAGAAGGGGAAAGGAGGCTCAGGCAGGTCGCAAAGGCGTGCAAAAACTATGGTCAGAGGGTCCAGAACTCAGTTTTTGAGTGTCTGATCGATCCGGCCCAATTCTTTAATCTAAAACAATCATTATGTGAGCTTATGAATCCGGAGGTAGATAGCATCCGGTTCTATTTCCTAGGAGACAACTGGCAAAGAAAGGTTGAGCATCATGGAGCCAATAGAGGATATGACCCCGAGGGCACCTTAATCGCATGATGAGTGCGAACCCCTAGCGCCCATGGATTCCCAGGTAACTTCGCAGAAAAAAATAAGATGATATATACATGCCTTTCGTTCGAGGCATAATACTATAGCATTATGTCAATATAATAATTCTCGCGAATATTTTATCCCAGATGTAATATTTCGTATCACGAGTTTGCGGTCGCACCCCTCGCGGGTGCGTGGATTGAAACTTGATCGCTCCCTCATGCTCTCGCCTATCGTTGGTCGCACCCCTCGCGGGTGCGTGGATTGAAACCCCTTGAAATCCTTATCAGCGTCCATAGTTAGCTGTCGCACCCCTCGCGGGTGCGTGGATTGAAACCCGCCAGCGGCCGGCACGGCCTCCAGAGCGGTCCCGGTCGCACCCCTCGCGGGTGCGTGGATTGAAACTCGCTTGACCAGTGCTTCCGGGGTGAGTAAAATGTCGCACCCCTCGCGGGTGCGTGGATTGAAACCAGAATCTAAAGCAAGATTATGTTAAAATCAAGGGGTCGCACCCCTCGCGGGTGCGTGGATTGAAACTTCCCGCCTATCGCCGTCCCATCATGCACATGCTCGTCGCACCCCTCGCGGGTGCGTGGATTGAAACATCCGAGCATGCCAGGATATATCCATTCCACTCTGTGTCGCACCCCTCGCGGGTGCGTGGATTGAAACTATGCTAACAATCGGCCTAGCAGGTGCCACCAACCCGTCGCACCCCTCGCGGGTGCGTGGATTGAAACTTGATCGCTCCCTCATGCTCTCGCCTATCGTTGGTCGCACCCCTCGCGGGTGCGTGGATTGAAACCCCTTGAAATCCTTATCAGCGTCCATAGTTAGCTGTCGCACCCCTCGCGGGTGCGTGGATTGAAACACACCGCCAAGTATATCCATCCTGGTTCTCTCAAGTCGCACCCCTCGCGGGTGCGTGGATTGAAACGCCTTCCTGGAACTTCCCAAGGGGTGCGACGAGGGTCGCACCCCTCGCGGGTGCGTGGATTGAAACTCGATAGACCAATGCTTCAGAGGCGAGTAAAATGTCGCACCCCTCGCGGGTGCGTGGATTGAAACTCCTCTAGCGTAGCCATCGGCAGATTCTTGCCAGTCGCACCCCTCGCGGGTGCGTGGATTGAAACAAGATTACTAGTGGTATTAAGGGGTGAATATAAAGTCGCACCCCTCGCGGGTGCGTGGATTGAAACAGCGTCCGCATATCGGATGCGTATATCGTAGATGTCGCACCCCTCGCGGGTGCGTGGATTGAAACGCTGCGATTTCCTCGCGCATCTCCTGCATGGCCACGTCGCACCCCTCGCGGGTGCGTGGATTGAAACTTGAGGCCCCGCTCCTCCTTGGTCGGGTTGCCGTGTCGCACCCCTCGCGGGTGCGTGGATTGAAACCTGGGCCTCCCTCCCTGGTATCATGCGTATCTTCTGTCGCACCCCTCGCGGGTGCGTGGATTGAAACCATAATACACATGGAAAAGCACTTGGTAGTTGGAGTCGCACCCCTCGCGGGTGCGTGGATTGAAACGTGCATGAGGGCTGCGTTCGCAAGCTGTGGTTCGCTGTCGCACCCCTCGCGGGTGCGTGGATTGAAACCTCGATAGCGCGTCAACAAATTTTGGTCAAACTAAGTCGCACCCCTCGCGGGTGCGTGGATTGAAACTCAAGGCGAACGATGCCCACCAGGCGCTGTATCGGGTCGCACCCCTCGCGGGTGCGTGGATTGAAACTCGATTGCCTGGTCGTAGTACTGCTGACAGAGATGTCGCACCCCTCGCGGGTGCGTGGATTGAAACTTTTCAACATGCCTGCTATGCCAACGACGGTGAACGTCGCACCCCTCGCGGGTGCGTGGATTGAAACCAGATATGGCAACATAGAACTCTCCATCGTGGACCAGTCGCACCCCTCGCGGGTGCGTGGATTGAAACATGTCCTGGTCGCAGACCCAGATGGAGAACACCGTCGCACCCCTCGCGGGTGCGTGGATTGAAACCCTGAAAGGTGCGCCAGATGGATAGAGCCTTTTGGGTCGCACCCCTCGCGGGTGCGTGGATTGAAACACTAGACTGTCAGGCAGAGAGTTGACCGGCGAACTGTCGCACCCCTCGCGGGTGCGTGGATTGAAACTCCGATCCTGATAAGCGTTACTTGTCGGTGAGCAGTCGCACCCCTCGCGGGTGCGTGGATTGAAACTTGGTGTCTATGCCAGCGTCCTGCAACATCTGGAGTCGCACCCCTCGCGGGTGCGTGGATTGAAACTTCTCCCAGCAGCACAGCACCACGTCCTTGCCGCCGGTCGCACCCCTCGCGGGTGCGTGGATTGAAACGTTCTCCAAGTTCGGGTACTCTTATCTTTCCAGAGTCGCACCCCTCGCGGGTGCGTGGATTGAAACACGGACAGGGTAAATCTCGGCCCAGAGGGCTCCGTCGCACCCCTCGCGGGTGCGTGGATTGAAACCAGAGCCTTTCGGGAAACAAGTGCCGTCCTTCTTGTCGCACCCCTCGCGGGTGCGTGGATTGAAACCGAGCCTCCGTCCAACAGCGTCCAATCGAGCGGGTCGCACCCCTCGCGGGTGCGTGGATTGAAACTTGCCATAGCTCCCAATGCGTACCATAATGCTCGTCGCACCCCTCGCGGGTGCGTGGATTGAAACCTTGCCGCCGGCGGGAGAGTGATCTCATGAGCACGTCGCACCCCTCGCGGGTGCGTGGATTGAAACTCAATTGGCAGTGCGATTGGTGCATTCCTCGACGTCGCACCCCTCGCGGGTGCGTGGATTGAAACCCTCCCTCGTCACTAGCAGCGCCTCATACTCGTCCGTCGCACCCCTCGCGGGTGCGTGGATTGAAACGGGTTGGCAGGAGCCACTAATCCGGCGGGGGCCGTGTCGCACCCCTCGCGGGTGCGTGGATTGAAACCTCATCATCGAGGGAACGACGCTCTCGCAGATCAGTCGCACCCCTCGCGGGTGCGTGGATTGAAACTGCGCCTGGGTGGCGGCCTTGTCCCAGAACCGCACCGTCGCACCCCTCGCGGGTGCGTGGATTGAAACGCCGACCAGCAAGCGAAGGCGAACCAGGCGATCACGTCGCACCCCTCGCGGGTGCGTGGATTGAAACAGCACGGCCCACCAGCGGGCGTTCTCCTCGGCGAAGTCGCACCCCTCGCGGGTGCGTGGATTGAAACTTGTGCTCTGACTCCTGGGGCGCGTGGAACGGGGCGTCGCACCCCTCGCGGGTGCGTGGATTGAAACTCCATCCATCAGATGGTCTCGCGATATGACGCCGTCGCACCCCTCGCGGGTGCGTGGATTGAAACATCTTGCTCCTGATGGCCAGTATCCAGGCGCTGGTCGCACCCCTCGCGGGTGCGTGGATTGAAACGTCGGCAGCCAGGGGACGGATGAGTTCATGGCCCTGTCGCACCCCTCGCGGGTGCGTGGATTGAAACTTGTGCTCTGACTCCTGGGGCGCGTGGAACGGGGCGTCGCACCCCTCGCGGGTGCGTGGATTGAAACGCCTCCACGCTGAACGAGGTCACGGTGGGGTATGTGTCGCACCCCTCGCGGGTGCGTGGATTGAAACTTGAATATGAATCAAGGAACATACTGAAACGAATCCAAATTTATGGCGCCTTCAACTCATCGAGTGGGTTATTGGCCGGGATTTGAATCGAACCCCATAATGGAATCTTATCGACCGTACAAGTGCAGAGACGAGCCATTATGATAAACCAAGTAACGCAAAGGGAAATGATGGCCGACCCTGGTATCGTCTGGGCGCCTCAGAACAGATTAAATAATCACTCTTGTTACGAGTGGGGCATGTCCTCTGCACCTGCTTCAGAGTTCCAACTCTCATATTTCAAGGATAATGGCTTCATCCGCAAGACCTGTCCGAAATGCGGCCGCGCTTTCTGGTCTCAGGGCGACTGGCCCACCTGCGGCGAGTCCCCATGCGAGGAGTATTCGTTCATTAACAATTCACCGATCAAGAGGCCATATTCTAATCATGAGATGCGCGAGGAATACCTTTCGTTCTTCGAGGAACAGGGCCACGGCCGGGTGCGCCGCTACCCCATCGTGGCAAGATGGAGGGATGATGTGTTCTTCACCCAGGCGTCCATCTACGACTTCCAGCCATGGGTGCTGAACGGCGTGGTCGAACCGCCGCACAATCCCCTCACCATCTCGCAGACCTGCGTCCGCTTCAACGACATCGACAACGTCGGACGGACGGGCAGGCACTACACATTTTTCGAAATGTTAGCCCACCATGCCTTCAACCGACCTGGCAAGGAGATCTACTTCAAGGACAAAACGGTCGAGTTGTGCCACGAGTTCTACACCCAGCGCCTCGGCGTTCAGAAGGAACGCATGCATTATGTAGAGGAATGGTGGGAGGGCGGTGGCAACAGCGGGCCGTGCGTTGAAGTGATCCTCGAGGGCGTGGAGCTCGCCACCCTGGTGTTCATGCAGTACCGCGAGACGCCCCAGGGTCGGGTGCCGATGGACATGACCGTCGTGGACACCGGCTACGGGCTGGAGAGAAGCACTTGGATCTCGCAGGGAACTCCATCAGCCTATGAGGCTGTGTTCGGACCGGTCGTCGAGGGCATACAGAGTGAGCTGGGGATCCGCCCGGACGCCCGCGCGCTCGAGGCATACTCCAAAGTGGCCGGCGCCATGAACATGAAGACCGCGGCCGACGTCCGCGCCCTGCGCGAGTCGACCGCGCAGCGGTTGGGCATGGAGTACGATGAGCTGCTGAAGACCATCGTCCCCATGGAGAACATCTACGTCGTGTGCGACCACTCCCGCGCCCTGGCGTTCATGCTGAACGACGGCGTCGTTCCGAGCAACGTCCGCGAGGGCTACTTCGCCCGCATGCTTGTTCGTCGCGCTCTGCGAGCGATGCACAATCTGGACATGTCCAGCACCCTGGCCGACATCGTCGGCCAGCAGATCGATTACTTCTCGCCGCACTTTCCCGAGCTCATAGAGAACCGCGAGGACATAATGGACCTCGTGAACGTGGAGGAGAAGCGGTACTATGAGACGCTGGACCGCGGACGTTCCATCGTGCAGAGGATGAGCAAGGGGCTGAAGGGAAGGCCGATCGCCACCGAGCAGCTGATCGAGCTGTACGACTCCCACGGCCTCAACCCGGAGATCGTGCAGGAGTTCTCCGACGTGCCGGTCGAGATACCGGACGCGTTCTATCAGATGGTGGCCAGGAAGCACGAGGAGGAGGCGACGGCCGCTAAGGAGGACGAATGCCCGAAGTGCGAGGAATACCCGCACGATATGCCCGAGACGGTGCTCGGCTACTACGAGGACCCGGAGGTCATGTCGTTCAAGGCGAAGGTCATCGCGATCATCAATGGCGGCATTGTCCTGGACCGCACGTATTTCTATCCGGAGGGCGGCGGGCAGGAGGCCGACCACGGCGTCATGGAAAATAAGGCCGTCACGGACGTGCAGAAGGTGCGCAACACCGTCATTCACTTCATCGACGAACCGGAGGGCATCGCGATCGGGCAGACCGTGATATGCTCGATCAACGAGGCCCGCCGCCGCCAGCTCATGCGGCACCATACGGCGGCGCACATCATCAACGGCACCGCGCGGCGCATGCTGGGCAACCATGTATGGCAGTCGGGGGCCCACAAGAGCATGGACGAGGCCCGTCTGGACATAACGCACTATGAGAACCTGTCCGAGCAACAGCGCGAGGAGCTGGAGCGCCGGTGCAACGAGCTGGTGCTGGAGGACCATCCGGTGGAGATCGGGTTCATGCCCCGTGACGAGGCCGAGGCCAAGTTCGGCTTCCGGCTGTACCAGGGCGGCGTCGTGCCAGGCAAGATCATCCGCGTCGTCAACACCGTCGGAGTCGATGTCGAGGCATGCGGCGGCCTGCACTGCGACCGCACCTCCCGCGTCGGCCCCATACGCATCCTGCGGACCAAGAGGATCCAGGACGGGGTCGTCAGGATAGAGTACTCGGCCGGTCTGGCCGCCGTGGCCGGCATGCAGTCGGACCGCGCATGCATTGACCAGCTGGCCGACTGCATGATGGTGCCCCGCGAGTCCGTTGTCCCGGCGGCCCTCAGGATGGTCGCCGACCTCAAGGAAGAGAGGAAGCGCCTCGAGTCCATGACCGCCCGCCTGAACGAATCGATGGCCGAATCGCTGCTTGCCAAGGCCGAGGACGTCAACGGCCTGAAGCTGGTCGTGTACCAGGCCCAGGAAGGCGAGGACATCCTGTCCCTCATCACCACCCTGATATCCCGCCCGGGCATCATGGCCGTGGTCGGAGCGGCGGAACCGAGCGTGAAGCTCATCGTGGGCCGCTCCCAGGACGTTTCGGTGGATGCCCGTCCGGTGCTGAAGGAGATCATGAAGCTGGTCGGCGGCGGGGGCGGCGGCAAGCCGGACCTCGCCCAGGGCGGGGGCGGGGACCCCTCAAAGGTGCCCCAGGCGCTCGCCGCGGCGCCCGGCATCATGCGCGCCGCAGCGGCCTCGCAATGAGGCTCCCCAGCACCACTGGCCATGGCCCGGAAGAGAGGGAAACGGTTAAATAATAAATATCATGTAGGGGAGGTACTCCATAGAGTATTCACTTCACATGGAAATATGCGATGGCCACCCCGCCATTGGGGCTGGCCGCGCCATCGGAGGTAACATTTTGGCTCAGCCCGAAAACCAGGACATGCCCGAGAAGAAGGACAAGAAGCAGAAGAAGGACAAGGGAGAGCAGAAGCAAGCTCCCAAGGCCGAGAAGAAGGATGAGAACTTCCGGTACATCGTTCGCATCGCCAACAGCGACATTGATGGCAACAAGACCCTCATGATGGGCATCCAGTCCATCAAGGGCGTCGGCCCCCGCGTGGCGGCGATCGTGGCCCAGAGGACCGGGCTCGACCCCCATGTGAAGATGGGAGAGCTCTCCGAGGCCAAGACCGATGAGATAGCTCAGGTCGTCATGAACTATCCCGATTACGCGCCCACTTGGGCGATCAACCGCCAGCACGACTTCGAGACCGGCGAGGACCAGCATCTCTTCGGCATCGATCTGGACATGGCGAGGAAGGACGACGTCAACAGGCTCAAGATGATCCGCAGTTACAGAGGCGTAAGGCACGAGCAGGGACAGAAAGTTCGCGGTCAGAAGACCCGGTCCAACGGAAGGACCGGCCTTACGATGGGCGTCAGCAGGACGAAGGCCCAGCCCTCTGCGAAGAAGTAAGCCCGCGGAGCGGGAACAATATCGGTATGGTGTAGAACATGGGAGATCCTAAATTTCCGAGAAGGAGCTTTGATGCACCCTCTCACCCCTGGAGGGGGGAGCGCATCAAGGCCGAGACCGAGATCGTCAGGCTGTACGGCCTGAAGAACAAGCGCGAGCTGTGGAAGGCCCAGGCCGCTCTGAGAGACTACAGGGCGCAGTCCAAGAACCTCCAGGCGCGTGTCAGGCTGAACGACGAGCAGGCCGAGCTGGAGCGCGACCTGCTGCTGAAGAAGATGGGCCGCATGGGCCTCCTGCCCATGGAAGGCAGCACCCTGGACGACGTTCTGGGTCTGACCCCGGAGGCCGTCCTCAACCGCCGCCTGCAGACGCTGGTGCAGAGAAAGGGTCTCGCAACCACTCTCAAGCAGGCCCGCCAGTTCATCGTGCACGGGCATGTGATGATCGACGGGCGCAAGGTCACCATACCGGGCTACCTGGTCAAGAGGACCGAAGAGGACAAGATCACCTTCAACCCCCACAGCCCCATATCCAATGAGCTGCACCCCCTGAGGAGCGCTCCCCAGCCCGCGGCCGCCCCCGAGGCGCCCGCGCACCGCGAGGAGAGGACCCCCAAGACTGAGAGGGTTGAGAAGACCATAAAGAAGGTGGATGGCGACGAGGACGAGGGTTCCGACGAGCTTCCCGAAAGGCAGGAGGAGTGAACATGGGAAAATGGGGAATTGCCCACATATTCGCCAGCTACAACAACATCATCATCACCCTGACGGACATCACCGGCGCTGAGACCATCACCAAGGCCACCGGCGGCATGGTGGTCAAGCAGGCCAAGGATGAGTCGTCCCCGTACGCGGCCATGAGGGCAGCCGAGAGGGTCGCTGACATCGCCCGGGAGAAGGGCATCGAGGGCCTGCACGTGAAGGTGCGCGCCCCCGGCGGCAACAAGGCCACCTCCCCCGGTCCAGGCGCCCAGGCCGCCATCCGCGCCCTGGCCAGGGCCGGCATGAAGATCGGACGCATCGAGGACGTGACCCCCATTCCGCACGACGGCACCAAGAAGAAGGGCGGAAGAAGGGGCCGCAGGGTATAAGGTGCATCCATGGACCTTAAGATCATCGACCTGTCCGACCGCCATGGAAAGTTCGTGATCTCGGGGGTCCGCCCGGACATAGCCAACGCCCTCCGGCGGTGCCTAATGACCGAGATCCCCAAGATGGCCATCGAGACAGTGGAGTTCCACCTGGGACCGATCAGGGATGAGGACGGCAGGGAGTTCGAGAGCGTGAGCCCGCTGTTCGACGAGATCGTGGCCCACCGCCTCGGCCTCGTTCCCGTGCCGACCGATCCCACCCTGTATGTGAACAAGGACGAGTGCGCCTGCGAGGGCGAGGGATGTCCGAGCTGCACCATCATCTACTCCCTCAACAAGAAGGGTCCCGGCGACGTGTACTCCGGCGACCTCGAACCGCTGGGAAGCCAGGAGCTGAGGGTGAAGGACGAGCTCATCCCGATCGTCCGGCTCGGCCCGGGGCAGGCCATACTGGCCTATGCCTTCGCCGAGCTGGGGACCGCCAAGAGGCACATCAAGTGGCAGGTGACGTCCGGGACGAACTACCGCTACTATCCGACCGTGAAGGTCGACCTGGCCAAATGCGAGGGCGACCTTGACTGCGTGGCCGCCTGTCCGCGCGACGTGCTCAAGGCCATGGACGGCAAGCCCGCGGTGGACGATCTGGAGGCGTGCATTCTGTGCCGCTCCTGCGAGGAGGCGTGCGACATCGGCGCCATCACCGTGAGCGGCGACGAGACCAAGTTCCTGTTCGAGTTCGAGACCGACGGCTCGCTCACTGCCAGGCAGACCCTTGATAAGGCGCTGCAGATCCTGGAGAACGAGTTCGAGCAGTTCCGCGAGGACGTCTCGGCCATGGAATCGGCCTAAACCACTTTCCCCTCTTCTTTCGTTTTTCTGCTCTTGGCCGTCATGCGAACGGCGTCACATGAAGTCGGAGAGCTTGCACTTCTTGATCTTGTCCGACTCGAACAGCGAGTTCATCGATTCCTCGACGATGGCGATGCGCTGTTGTGTGTAGGCATCGAGATCGTACTTCTCTCCGATCTCCTTGCTGATCTCGAGGTACTTCTTCACGCTTTTCTCATGCACCGTCAGGGTCAGCTTGTTGCCGCAGTAGCATCGGCCGATGAGCGGTATGCGCCTATACTTGGCGCCGCACTTGGTGCATCGCAGCGACTGCGAGGAGAATGACTTCAGATTGCCGATCATGTCAGGCAGGAAGTGCTTGGTGATGACCCTCGAGACCACGTCGCGGGTGTCGACCGCGCGGATCTTGCGTGCCAGTTCAAGCTGGGCGTTCATCTTGTCCATCATGGTCTCCAGCGTCTTGTACGCCGATTCCGTTGGACCCTCCGATATGTCAGAGGTATCGTGAGTATAGCCGAAGCCCTCGTACTGCAGAGCCGAGCCGATGCGGCGGGCCACCTGGTCCATGACGCCCTCGACATCCCTGGGATGTCGGTACTCCAGGGTGGCGTTGTAGAACTCCAGCGGGTACGACCAGGCGACGTCGATGTTGTGCGCCTCCTTGTCGATCTCGTTCGGATCGAGCCTCGTGGTCAAAACGAGCGGAGCGTCCATGAGGCCTCCGCGGCGCTCCGGCAGGAACGAGCGACTGAAGTTCAGCAGGCCGTCGAGCAGCAAGATGACCGAGTCCTCGTCGCCATCGCAGTTGCGCCTCTTGGCGGCGTGGAAGAACGGATGGCCATAGCCCACCGCGGCGCGGCAATAGCCGATGACGCGGCATAGGATCCCGCCCGAGGTGTGGGGCGCCAGGCCGATGGTCAGGTGACCTATGATCTCCTCCCGCTTTGTGACATTGTAGAATGGCGGGAGGCCGTAGAAGCGCTCGAGCAGCTCGTCGGTGAACTGCGCGATCTTGACGAGGTAGTCGGCGCAGCTGTTCGCTACGATCAGGTCCTGCACACGGAGCTCGCATACCTGCTCCTCGTCCGTCAGTTCGGCGCCGTGGACGTCCTTGACGTAACCCAGTTCCCGGGCCTTCTCAACGCTCAGGCCGATCTCCCTCGGGCGGAAGTGAGTGGTCGGCACATCGGTCATGTCGTAGCGGATGGTGCCGTCCTTGAAGGTGAAGATGTCGTGATACGCCCTCAATATCCCTTTCTCGAGGGCCTCGGGCGTCTTGTTCTTGGAGATCATCCCCTGGACGCCCTTGATCTCGGGCGGCGTGCCCCTCTTGTCCAGCCGCCCCATGGCCTCCCCCATCAGGCGGGAGAGCTCGACCTTCTGCTCGGCCGGGCGGTTGGACGGCCTCGTATGTCCGCCGCACTCAGGGCAGGAGCACATGAAGGTGTTCTTGCCACAGGCGGTGCACTGCCGTACGCCCATCTCCACCAGCAGCGGGCCGGCCGTCATGGCCGTGGAGACCAGACGTTGCATGCCGCCCGCCGTTCCCAGTGGGAACAGGGTATGGGGCGGGGGCTTCATCTTCCGCTCCTTGGCCTTCTCCGGCCGCCCCATGCGGGCCCCTATGCGGGCCACGGCCCGGGCGCGGACCTCGATGCCCATGGCCGCCGACACCGCCCTAAGGGATGCTGAATCATAGCGGTCCTTGCCACCCGGATCGCCGGGATCCTCGAGCGGGGCGGCCTCGACGATCGCCTCGCCGTCGACGCCTAGGCCAAGGCCTTCGATCATCGGCAGCGCGTATCGGTCGATGCGCACCCGGCCCTTCTCGATGCGATGGAGGGCGCCGAGGCACTCCAGGGTGCGCTTGGCCTTCTTCTCCTTGGCCACAGTCAAATGGCCGTCCTCGAACTTCCCAGTGGCGAGGACGTGCGCCCGCAGCGCCTGCAGCTCCTCCAGGGGGAGGTCGTACCAGAACAGGTTGTGGGAGGGATGCAGGGGAACGCCGAACTGGCGGGAGAGCTCCTTGGCACGCTCGTACGACGGGGCCTCCCAATCGTCCGGAAGGGCGCCTTTGGATTCCAGCTCGACGCGGTACCATTCCGGGCTGAACGCACCGGGGACCAGGACATGGTTGTTCTCCATGAACTCGCCGTAGGCCAGAAGCACCTCCCCCAGGTCGATGATCTCCGCCACCGAGGGCCTCAGCTCCTTCGCCTCCCTGGCAGTGTTCACCTGCACCAGGTCGCCGTTCTTCAGCAGGAGGGTCGGCCCCTCGATCGAATCGCACGGAGTGACCGCTCCCGCCTTGCCGGGGCGCTCGATCTTGATCTGCGTCCCTATGGCCAGGAAGTCGTCGAGGGCCACCATGGTGGCCGGGCTTATGGCCAGCGCGGCCAGTCCGGCCGTTCGCCCCCGCCCGTAGCGGAGCCGCAGGCCTCCGGGGGTGGAGGGGTGTCCGATGACCGGCCTGCCGGCCACCATGTCCTTGAGGTATTTGGAGTCTGGGCCCACCTTGCCGTGCTCCTCCTCGGCGCCTTCCTTGGCGCTGTGCTTCTTCTTCCACTCCAGGTAGTCATCGATGAACTCCCAGCCGTCGATGCCCAGCTTCCTGGTGTGCTTCTGTATCTTGGGGGCCTTGAGGGTCATGCCCTCCGATATGACCAGGCATGCCCCCCCGCGGACCTTGTTGGTCTCGATGCGCGGCAGATCGCGGAAGCCGGAGATCTCGGCGTCTTCCGTCCCCTCGCCGTCGATGCACACCGGGCAGTTGCGGACGATGAGCTCTATCTCCTCGTTGCTCGGCGCGTACTGCAGGTGCTGGCACTGCTTGTAGAGCGGTATCTCCTCCTTCAGGCGCTGAACCTCGCCGTCGGTCGGGATGTACTTCCCTATGCCGAACTCACGGCGCACCACGTCGGCGATGAGCACGCTGAGCGCCTGGCCAGTGCCGCCGGCCGCCCTGATGGGGCCGGCGAAGCTGATGGAGAGGTACTCGGAGCCGTCTCCGTTCACTCCCACCTTGACGCCTGCGATGCCCTCCAGGGGGGCGACCAGGATGCCCTCGGTCAGGACTGCGAGGCCTACACGGACGGCGCGGTCGATGGCGTCCTCGCGGGACTTGGACGGCTGGCTGGCCATCTCCTTGGCCACCAGAAGGGAGACCTCCTCGCGGTTGTGATTCTTGGACAGCTCCCTTATGCGCTCCGCCACGCCGTCCACGTGCCACGGCTCCAGCAGCTTCTCCACGCGGGAGGCGAGGTCATCGGCGCGGGGGATCTCCACGTAGGTCTCGGGATCGAGCCCCCTGGCCCTTGCCCTTCGGGCGACGGAGTAGCATTTGTCCGCCTCCTCGATCAGGCTGTTGAAGTATTCCTCCATGGCCTTGCTGCACGCCACGTTGACCATCTATCGTCCCCGCTGTATAAGGTCAGGCCGAGGGAATTGATAAAGTGACCGCTCGTCGGTTCGGTGCAGCGAATCTCTACCCATACGTCACTTGTTTCGATCCGCGCGCCCGCGAAGGACCGGCCGGCCAGCGGTCCAATGACCGTCACTGGGGAAGTTCGTCCATCCGCTCCGCGCGCTCCGCCTTCAGGCTGGCCTCGATGAGCTTAACCAGCTCATCGACCCCTTCGCCGGTCGACGCGGAGATGCGGAACCTGTTGCCGGTGCCTCCCCACTCCAGGTCGGCCTTGTTCTCCACCTCTATGAACGGGACGCCCGGGAAGCTGTCGCGGACGGAGCGCAGCAGCGCCTCCTGCCGCTCCATGGTGTAACCGCAGGTCTCCGAGGGATCGAACACGAACACGATGAGGTGGGCAAGGTACTTCAGCGCCAGGATGGCCTGCAGCTCGATGGCGTTCCGCTCTTCAAGCTCGCGGTCCAAGAGCCCGGGGGTGTCAACCACCTGGTAGGTGTACCAGCCGATCCTCAGGTGTCCCACCTGGATTCCCTTGGTGGTGAAGGGATATGGAGCTATGACCGGCTTGGCGGTGGATATCCTCTCTGTCAGCTGCGACTTTCCCACGTTCGGATAGCCAGCGATGACGATGGTCGGGACGTCGGGATCGACCGACGGCAATAGCTTCAGGGCGTCGCGGGCCTTCTGAGCGAAAAGCAGGTCCTTATCGATCTGCTTGATGATGGACGAGAAGCGGCCGTAGAACTCGCGCGTGACCTTGGCCACGGCGTCGATGCTCGGCGCTTTCTTCACCTTGTGCGTGTACATGCGCTGCAGGTGGGAGGCCTTCTCGGCGCACCAGGTTATGGAGGCCAGCGCCTTCTTCAGGTCATCCAGGCCGATGACGACGTCGACCAGTTGGGAGAAGAACTCGTCCTCCTTCTCCATGCGGGGGAATGCCCGCACGTACTTCAGCAGCGTAGTGACGGTCATGTCCCCGATGCCGTTGATCTTGGCTATGTTGGTCTTCTTGACCGAGTCGAAGGGCACTGTGCCAGGCACCTCTGCCTTGGACGCCCGGGCGAACGCCCTGTCAAGAAGCTCCTGGGAGGTCATTATGGTGGGGATCCTCCTCTTCCAATCGGTCATGTCCTGGCCATAACTGGAAGTAAGTATTAATCTATGCGTCGACGATGGACGATGGATGCCATATCGTCTTGAGTACCGCACATGGCTCAGCGAGGGCGGCCGGCGCCTGCTGGGGGAGGAGGAAGCTAACCTCCTTCGCCTCATCAGGGAGAAGCGTTCGTTGTCCGCCGCCGCCGAGGCCGCCGGCCTGGGCGCCGAGGAGGCCGCGGCACTGCTCGATCGAACGGAGAAGGGTTGCGGCTTAAGCCTGGTCGACCGCCGCGAGGCCGCTCTGACGGCCGAGGGCGATCGCCTGCTGTGCGAACTGGATAGCCGCTGCAAGCGCATGGCCGACCAGCTGAAGCATCTGTACCGCAACCCGGTGTTCGGCGTTGACGGCATCATGATCCAGGAGGGGAGGGTGCTGCTGATCGAAAGGGGGAACGAACCGTTCGCCGGGATGTACGCGCTTCCCGGGGGGTTCATGGACCATGGCGAGACCTCCGAGGAGGCGGTGGTACGCGAGGTCGAGGAGGAGACCGGGCTGCGCACCGAGGTGCTCGACCTGGTGGGCGCCTACACCCGGCCGGGAAGGGACCCCAGAGGCCACATATGCACCCTGGCGTACCGCTTGATCGTCCGCGGAGGCTCGCTGCGCGCCGGCGACGACGCCGCCAATGCGGCCTTCTTCCCCCTTGACTCGCTCCCCGCGCTGGCCTTCGACCATGCGGGCATCCTGGAGGACGTACGGCTCAGGTACCGGCTGCGGTGAGGGCGGCCAGGACGCAATCTATTTCATCAACAGGGAGCGTTCGTTCAATGATGATGCTTCAGGACGATCTCGACCAGAGGATCCTTCGACTGCTGCAGCACAATGGCAAGCTCACGTACGAGGAGATCGGGGCGATGGTCGACCGCTCGCCGTCCACCATCCGGGACCGGATAAAGAAGCTGGAGGACAGCCGGACCATTCTGGGCTATTCGGCCATCGTGGACCAGGCGAAGGTAGGGATCGGGGCGGACGCATACGTCGAGGCGGACATCCCGCCCGACAGGACCCCATCGGCCATATCGGGGCTGTACGCCCTGGAGAGCGTATCGGAGATACTGAGGGTCACGGGCGAGCGGCGCATCATGTTCCGTGCCCGGGCCGCCACCAACCAGGAGCTGGTGGACCTCATCGACCGCAAGATCCGTCCGCTGGGCTTCACCAACATCGAGATCACCATGGTGCTCGAGCCGGTGATACGCTACCCAGGGCTGTGATCATCTCTCCGACCAGCTCACCTTCTTGGCCACCGTCCCCACCGCGGCCGTCATGATGCCGCCATAGGATGAGTTGGACACTACCCAGAAGTTGCGGGCCAGGGAGCCGGCCTCCAGAACGAGCTGGTTCGATCGGCGCAGCATGTCCGTCTGCCGCTCGGAGTGCACGGCGGTGCCGTACTGCGCAACCACGGTGGTGCGGCCGGGCAGCGGGGCCAGGGCCAGCCCGGAGCCGAACTCGGCCACCTGGTTCCATGCATCCAAGCCTGCCGCCCAGTCGGCCTCCCATACCAGCACCGTGTGGCGGCACCCCTCCTCGCGGGAGCGGGAGATCTCATCGAGGATGAAGACAAGGAAGGCCTCGGGGTCGAAGCGCCCCGCCGCGAACATGACCGCGCGGGAGGGCAGAGGGCTAAGACGCCCCTCCTCCACCGCGGCATCGAGGATGGCATGGCGGAACACCGGTCTCTCCCAGCTGTCGGTGAGGAGCACCATCTTGTCGCTCTCGCCCATCCACCGCAGGAGGTCCAGCAGCACCTTGGCCTGCTCGATCTCGGAGCGGTAGAGGTTGGCTACCTGGTCGCCCCTTTTCAGTTCATCGGTCCATCGCTTCATCCGTACGCCCCTCGCCCCAGATGGGTATGGGACCTTATAAGGGATCGACCTCAGCGCTTCGGGATGACGTGCGCGGTGGCGGGGTTAACGGCCTTCCGCGATTCTTCCTTTCCTCCGCCCACTATTGTCTCGGCCCGCCGGTCGACATTGTCCCAGTTCACCACGTCCCAGAATGCCTGGCTGTACTTCGCCTTCTCGTTGCGATAATCGAGGTAGTAGGCGTGCTCCCACACATCCAGCACCATGAGGATGCGGAATCCGGGGTTCGAGTACAGGTGGTGGTCCTTGATCTGGACCAGCAACGGCCGGCCGGTCTGCATGCACAGCGTCAGGACGGCCCATCCCGACGACTCGACGGAGTTGGCGACCTCGGTGAACTCCTTCTTGAACCGGTCGAACGAGCCATACTCCTTCTCCAGCAGGTCGGCGATCAGACCGCCGGGCTTGCCGCCTCCTCCGGAACCGGCGGGGGCCATGTTGGACCAGTACAACGAGTGCAGACAGTGGCCGCCGACGTTGAACGACAATGCCTGTATGTCGCACTTCATCGGGCCCATGCTCCCGTCCGCCCGGGCCTTGTCCAGCTTTTCCAGCAGGGCGTTGGCCTGGTTTACGTACTTCCGGTGGTGCCCGTCGTGGTGTACCTTGAGCAGTTTTTCGGATATGAACGGGGCCAGATCGCCATATCCATACTTCAGCTCAGGCAATGAGTAAAATCCCTTGTTAGCCATATTGCGCCTCGTCATCATCTCTGTTCTGCCAGTATATGTTAGTTCTCGCTTTCTCCTCCACGGCATGGACCAGATGAGCGATCGAAAAATTAGTTTGTCCTGACGTCTCGGCGACGCGCTCACGAACGAGCTTGCATAGCGCAAGCTATAAAGTGATAGCATCGAGATCGAGGGACAGCCGCGCTTTTAGCCTAAATAAAGGAAAGGGGTTTCGGGCCTAGCCCTAAGAAGGCTCAGAGCTTCTTGTGGCAGAGCCACCAGTCCAGGCAGGCATCGCCCATCTGCTTCTTGCGCTCCTTGGCCCCCTTCTCGTCCTTGGGCGATGGGACGATCACGTCGTCGCCGAACAGCTCGTTCCTGGGCCATCCCTCCGGCATGGCCACGCCGTTCTTGTCGCCGATCTGCAGGGCCTTGACGACGCGGAGGATCTCGTCCGCGCTGCGGCCTATCTCCTGTGGGTAGTAGAGCATTAGGCGAAGTATGCCCTTGGGGTCCACTATGTACACCGAGCGGACGGTGTTGCTTCCCTTGCCCGGATGGATGGAGCCGAGCCTCATGGCCACCGTGCCCATGCCGTCGGCGATGACCGGGAAGGGGACCGTTATGTTCAGCTTCTCGTTGATCCATTCCACCCATTTGATGTGGGAGTTCATCTGGTCCACCGAGTGGCCGATGAGCTCGACCCCCAGCTCCTTGAACTGCTCCGCCCTCTTGGTGAAGGCGTAGAACTCGGTCGTGCATACCGGGGTGAAGTCACCGGGGTGGCTGAACAGAACGAACCACTTGCCCTTCATGTCGCCGGGGAGGCTCATGGGGCCATGTGTCGTCTGGACCTTCATATCTGGGAATGGATCTCCCAGCAATGGCATTCCTGCCCTGCACATCTTCTCCGTTTCCTCGTCCATGCGTGTTACCTCTGAGCGATAAGATGTGTTTTGCAATCTTAATGATTTTTCCTGATCCCGCTGCGAACGGGGTCGGCTGCATGATCCGATGACGAACAAGTGGATTATATCGTAGCTTTTTTATTTAGGCTTCAGTGATGCTCGGCTCCCGAGCCCGTTTGACCTTTGCGCCGCATCCTCTACTTTCAGGCAAGAGAGCCGATTTGATCGGGCTCCTTCGACTGCTCGAACGGGCATTGATGAACGGCCATTGAACAGAAGAGATTAGAGCACGATCGCTGGATGGCCCATGCGACCGACCTCTGGATGGCGAAACATTATACTGTCCGGCGTCGATGCCAGCGTTTGCATGCCTGCCTTGGCCGGGAATGATAGAGGATACAAGTGGACGGTGCTGCTCATCGCATGCATGGGCTCCGTCATGGGCCCGCTCGACTCGACCATCGTCAGCGTCACCCTGCCCACCATCTCCCAGGACCTGGTGATGGACTACACCACCTCGGTGTGGGTGCCGACATCGTACCTGGCCGTCACCGCCGCCTTGCTGCTCAGCATGGGCCGGCTGTCCGACATGCGGGGGCGGAAGCCGATATACGTCTCGGGCTTCGCGGTGTTCGCGCTCGGCTCCCTGCTATGCTCCCTGGCGCAGGACGGAGGACAGCTCATCGCCTTCCGCGCCCTGCAGGGGGTGGGGGCGGCGGCGCTCATGGCCACCTCCCCTGCCCTGATCACCGACGCGTTCCCTCCGCAGGAGCGCGGCAAGGCGCTGGGGATCAATGCCATGTCGGTGTATATCGGTCTCTCCCTAGGACCGCCCCTGGGCGCGTTCCTGACCGAGGAGCTGGGATGGAGGGCCATCTTCTGGGTAAACATTCCGATCGCCGCGGCGGTCATCGTGCTGGCGCAGTGGAAGATCGCCAGGCCCTCGGCCTCGATGAACGGGGCGCGCTTCGACCTGGCCGGCGCATCGTCCTTCGCCGTCGCCCTGGTGGCCTTCCTCATCGCCCTGACCTTCGGGGAATCGCGCGGATGGCTGTCCGCCTTCACCCTGGGGCTGCTGTTCATCGCCACCTCATTGTTCATCGCGTTCGTCGTCACCGAGAAGCGGTTGGGCAGAAGAGCCCTCTTCCAGCTGGACCTGGTGACGAGGAACCGCCTGTTCGCCGCCAGCAACCTGTCGGCGCTGTTGAACTACACCTCATACTTCGGCGTGTCGTTCATACTGTCGTTCTATCTGCAACGCGTACTGGACCTGGACCTGTACGCGACCGGCATGATCCTCCTGTCCATGCCAGCGGTGATGAGCCTGCTGTCCCCGATCAGCGGTTGGATGTCGGACCGCATCGGCTCCCGTTCGCTCGCTTCGGCCGGGATGTTCATAATGGCCGCCGGCCTGCTGCTGATGAGCACTCTCTCCACGACGTCGTCGGCCGTCGAGGTGACAGCGTTCTTCGTGATACTCGGCGTGGGGATGGGGCTGTTCGCCACGCCCAACACCAGCGCCATCATGGGGTGCGTGGAGCGCGACCGCCTGGGAGTGGCCTCCGGGACCCTGTCGACAATGCGCACGGTGGGCCAGAGCATGAGCCTGGCCATCATGGGGGCGCTCATCGCCACGTCCTCCTCGACCGAGCTTGTGTCGGCGCTGTTCATGGGAGCGCCGCTGCCGTTCGGCACGGCGGACGCCGATTTCGTGGCGGGCATGGCGCTGGCCTTCCGGGTGGCGGCAGGGATCGCCGTGGCTGGCGGCATCACCTCGCTGGCGCGCGGCAAGGCAGAGCCCTGTGAGATCAGGGCCTGATACCGCAATCCTCATATCCGCCGCCCCGTCTCTACCGGACATGGCCAATCTCAACGTCGCTGTGATCGCCCCCAACGGTTATTCCAAGGACCTCGGTAAGAAGGGGACGGTCTCCGACATCACGCTGTACGATATCAAGCAAGGCGCCGACACCGTCACATTGCTGGAGCCGACCGGCTACCCTGACCGCCTGGCCCCGCTGTTCTATTCCGCGTCCATGTCCGACCGCGCCCTAGTGGTGGTGGAGGCCATCGATGCCAAGCTCGGCGAGTGCATGGTGATGCTCCATAGTGCCGGAGTGGCCAAGGGGTGGATCGTCCTGCGGAACTTCATCGCCCCGGAGCAGCTGGCCCCTCTCATGAAGGGGACGGTGCTGGAGGGCTACGGGATCATAGAGGACAACGCCACGGCCATCAGGGAGATGCTGCTGGCGGCGGCCAAGGAGGGCGACCGTGCGGCCGAGGACGTTCCCGGCGCCGTGCCGGTGGACCATTTCTTCAACGTGAAAGGGGTCGGAACGGTCGTCCTGGGGATGGTCACGCGCGGCGTCATAAGGAAGCATGACGCGCTTACCGCCCTTCCGACCGAGCGCATCGCCCAGGTGCGTTCCATCCAGAAGCACGATGATGATTTTGACGAGGCCGCCGCCGGGGACCGCGTCGGTCTGGCACTGAAGAACATCGGCGTGGAGGACCTGGACCGCGGCATCGTCCTGAGCGCTGATCCCCACCTGAAAAGAACGACGGAGCTGTCGGGCACGGCCGAGCTGGTAAGCTTCTGGAAGCATCCGCTGAAGGAGGGCATGGTGCTGCACGTGGGCCACTGGATGCAGTTAGTTCCCGCCCGCATCACTTCCGTCAGCGGTAACGACGCCAAACGGCCGCAGGTGACGATGTCCCTTGAAAAGCCGCTGGTGCACCCCGCCGGCAGCCGGGCGGTGCTGATGTACCTCGACGGCGGCAAGCTGCGCGTGGCGGGATGGCTTCCCATGGAGTGATCCGGCCCCGCCAATTATATTCCGCGACCCCCATATCCGCTACGGTCATTAGCATGGACTTCGACGAGTACAAGGTGGACCTCAACGCCAGGTGCGTGTGCGGGTGCATGGAGGGGGACCGCATCCATGACATCTACCGATTTCCGAACGATTATGGAGCATCGGTGGTCTCCGCCCCCAAGGCCGATAAGGCGGCGAGCGGGACGTTCCGCGTGTTCATACTCCATTACGACAGCCCGGCGCCGGAGCATTCCTATGGGATAGTTAAGGACACCCCCATCACCGACGATTACGCCATATGCAACGGCCATGCCGAGGTCCTGGAGCTGCTCAGGAGGGTGTGGAACCTGCCGAGGTCGGACGAGGGCCATGGCGCTGGCTGCTGCGATCGCCATTGAGCTATCGTCAGACATAATACTAATGCGGGCGCTCTGTTGCCATGAGGCCACCGTCCAACAGGCTGTGAGGGGCGTGACATGGCAACGAACATATCCTAGCGAAGCGATTCATTCATGCCTGTGTTTATAAATCATATCAGGTATTGGAGCGAGCGGAAATCCTGGCTTTTTTCAATACCTTAGCTTCCAGTGTAATAGTTCGGTATGGACTTAGAATGAGTTTGCCAATTTCATAATATGTTGACCATAACAAAGTGATATAATATCACAAGAACGGTCACAACGTAAAGAATGCTTACATCATAACTTTTCCAAATCCTTTTGGCCAACCTCTTGTGCCCATCCGCCTGATAAGAGTTCAGGTAATGCATTGGGATCGCGATCGAGAGCGTGAATAATAACATCAGTACTGTTGTAAGTATCGGCATCAGGGATCCCATGCCTGAAGTAATCGGCCAAACCACTTGGAACAATGACCAGTGTATCAGATACATCTCAAGTGTGCTTGAGCCGATGGTATCGGATATCTTTCTAAGATTCCCAGATGAATAATTCAACACAGATGATATGCAGGCAATCAGGAAAATGTCCCGCATTATATTCAACCCCCCCATGTTGATATTTGGCCAGAACCAATACCAGAGCCAATACATCACGACAAGTATGAAGAAGATCAGAGCGAAGGTCCGAAAACTATGCTCTGGCTTCTTCATGATCAACAATATTAAAAATAGCACAGCGGTGGTTGTAACAAAATTATAGGTTGAGTCGTACCTCATATCCATCGAGAAATTAACGCATGCCAGAAAGAACAGCCCGCCAATGAGCAGGAGCACCTTGTTATAATTCCTGGATGTGACCCCATAGAGGATATCGTTGTATACTGCAACAGTCGCACCTATGGCGAATAGAAATGAGTTTTCATGGTTGTAATCAAGATTGTATCCAAAAAGTTTCGCGACCAGCAACAATATGGACCCTGCCCATATCAAAACAAGGGCGCCCTTCTCCTTGAAGAGCCTATTGGAAATATAAAATATAAGGTAGAAGACCGATAGTTGGTATATAAACCCAGAAATCGGGTTTATGAATATCCGACTTAGGATTGCATGCATGTTTCCGGCGTTCGCCGCACCATACAATATGTAGATACAGAAACCCAACACGGATGTTGTTATTGTCGGGATCACAACCGATGACCATCTTCTTCTGTTGAATGTAGTAAGGTAATCTGGCTTTGTTATCTTAGAGATGGTCAAACCATAACCGGATAAAAAGAAGAATAGGCCGACCATTATTGAGGCTATATTACTAAAATAAAAACCTGCCCAATACTGTGCATGAGCAAATATAATGAAAATGACCGCGAAAGCCCTGAGAACAAGGGTATTCTCGTATGTCAGAAATTCAGGATTGAATTTTCCTCGATCCGCATGGCCAGTTGTTGCAACATGCTCCTCTGACACATTTGCGCGGATAGCCATTTGATTATTAAAATATGATTAAGTATTATGTTAATCATCATACTTATACGGCATTGGATAGATCCATTCGCTATGCGAGTTCAAAAGGGCAGAGACATTAAACACTCTTTATTCTTTCAGTAACTTCCAGAGGTACACCATCCGGCGCATCCCCTGACGATTTGATCTAGAGGACCTCAATATCCTCGGTTGGGCGGACACGCATCTTCATTGCGGAACATTTATGGAAAAACTTTGGGGGTAGCGACCCCGAATATTGAAGCTGATCACCAATGCCATTGAGCTTCCGTCGGACAACGTTCTAATACGCACCGCTCCGAGCGCATTCAGGCCAGCATAGCTGGCAAAGAGGCGTGGAACATGGCAACGAACATATTCGAGCACATCAGAAAGGGGCATCGCGAGGTCGAGAGCTTATTGGAGCAGTTGTCCAGCTCATATGATCGCTCGACGTATGATAGGTTGAACCAATCCCTGCAGGCACACATGAAGGCCGAGGAGGAGTCGCTCTACCCCGCGATGGAGGGCCAGGAGAGCGAAATGGTCCAGCATGCCCGGGAGGAGCATGACCAGGTCAGGCAGCTGCTGCTGCGGCTGAGGCAGGAAGGCGGGGCCCCATCCATCCTATCTCAGCTCACCCAGGCCATCCAGGACCATGTCCAGGAAGAGGAGAACGAGATGTTTCCCCGGGGCCAGCGGATGTTCGATCAGATGAAGATCGACGAGCTATCGCAGAAGTTCGACGAGGTCGACCGGCGCGTGGTTCAGCAGATCTGATAGGGCGAACGACCTTGCTTTTTTGGCGCTGTGGCGGCCGACGCCGTCATGGCGCCGGGTACTTTCAGAACGCTGGGGAATGCTGGCAGTCATGTTTATATGGCCCCCGGGCATGGCCCGGGCCATGGCTGGCCACTTCTGTCCTCGATGTAAGACGCTGGTGCCTCCCAACCGGTCGCGCTGCCCGCGCTGCAAGGAGCCCACCGGCCAGACGGCCGTTCTAGAGAGGGGGCCGGTGCTCGATCCCTCCGCGCCCGGGCTATTCCCTTACGCGCCGCGGGACGGGCAGATGACCATCGTGAACACCATCCGGGAAGCGCTGGCATCGGGCCGCCACCTGGTCATGGAGAGCGGCACCGGGACCGGCAAGACCGTGTGCGCCCTCTCCGGGGCGCTGGAGTACGCCCTGGACAAGCGCAAGAAGGTCATCTACCTCACCCGGACGGTATCGCAGAGCGACCAGGTGATGAAGGAGCTGCGGAACATCTCGGAGAAGGAGCGGGTGTTCGGCCTTCCCATACTGGGGCGGGGGAAGTCATGCCTGCTCATGCGCTCCTTCGGAGAGGGCGACGCCATCACCCCGGGCGCCATGTCCCGCCTGTGCGAGGATATGAAGAAGAGGACCATGAGGAACGACAAGGGCGGATGTCCCCATTACGCCAATCTCCTGGCGTGCGACGATTCCATGTTCCTCGGCTTCGCCAGCAGGAACAATCCCACCGCCGAGGAGTTCGATGGGTTCTGCCAGAACACCGGGGCCTGCCCGTACGAGGCCAGGAAGCTCATCATGGCCGAGGCCGATGTGTTGGTGCTTCCGTACATCCACATGCTCTCGTCCGACATCCGCAGAAGCCTGTTCGAGCGGCTCCAGCTTACGGCCGATGACTTCGTGGTGGTGGTGGACGAAGCCCATAATCTGATCGACGCCGCCCGGGACGAGGAGTCCTTCGCCCTGTGGGCCAGCGAGCTGGACGGGGTGGAGGCGGAGGCCAAGCAGTATGGGAGGGCGTGGCTGGCCAAGGGCGTGGACGTGAACCGCCTCACCGCCACGCTGCGCGACATCATACAGGACGCAGCCAACGAACAGTGCTCGGGCATGCTGGAGGCAAGACTAGGCCGCAGATTCCTGGAAGGGCGTATGCGGGAGGAGATGGAGCTGAGCGACGAGGAGCTGGACGGCCTGACGACGAACCTTCACGACCTGGGGGAGATGATCCTGGAGAAGCGTCTCAAGGACGGCGACAACCCCATGTCGGCGACGCTCAAGCTGGCCTCGACGCTGGATGAATGGTTCGCCGCCTCGGACGCCCGGTTCATGAAGACCGTCTCGGCCTCCGGCGGCGGTGGCCTGATCGCCAGCTGCCTGGAGCCCAAGACCACCTTGGAGTTCCTTCGGCAGTGCAACGGCGTGGTGCACATGTCGGGCACCCTGCAGCCCCTGCAGCAGTACGTCGACGTCCTGGACCTGCCGAGGGACACCGTGCAGATGGTGTTCCCGTCGCCCTTCCCGCCGGAGAACCGTCTGGTGCTGTACGCCGATGACGTCAACCCAGGCATGAGGGAGATGCGGGCCGACCCATCCATGAAGAGGCGCATCGAGGACCGCATCGTGGGACTTTGCAATAGCACCACGAAGAACACCATGGTGTTCTTCCGCTCCTACGAGATGCTGAAGTCCATGCGGCCGGTGCTGGAGAAGGGCATTCCTCGCAACCTGTTCTGGGAAGAGTCGCGATCGCGCAACTTCGCCGAGGCGGTGCAGAGGTTCAAGAGCGGCCGCAACGGGGTGTTCTTCACCGTCATGGGAGGCAAGGTGGCCGAGGGCCTGGACTTTCCCGGAGAGGAGCTGAACCTGGCCATCATCGTCGGCCTGCCGTACCCGCCCCCATCGCTGGTGTCCGATGAGCTCAAAGCCCGCTTCGACAAGAAGTACGGCTTCGGCAGGGGATGGGACTACACCTCCCTGGCCCCGGCGCTGCGCAAGACGCAGCAGGCCATCGGCCGCTTGATACGCATGGAGACGGACCGCGGCGCGGCGGTGATACTCGATTCCCGCGCGTCAAGGTACCAGCAGCAGCTGGGGGCCAGGAGGACGAGCGATCCCGTGGCCGAGGTAAAGCGGTTCTTCTCCACCCCGGCCAAATGAGGGGTCGCCCCCGCGCGGCCGCTGGCCGCGATCGATGCGGGATCACTGCAGCGATTCGAGCTGCCTGATGAACTCCTCCGCCTGGTCGATGCCCTTCTGCCAGAACACTTCGCTGGTGATGTCGAAGCCCAGTTCCTTGGCGAGCTCGCCCGGCGAGCGGCTGGAGCCGGCCGACAGCAGCGCCTTGATCTTTGGAACGAACGCTTCGCCCTGCTCAAGGTAGAGGCGGTACATAGCGAACACGAACAGCTGCGCGAACACGTACGGATAGTTGTAGAAGCGGTAGTTGGGGATGTAGTAGTGCAACTTCATGGTCCATTCCCATTTCATCTCCGGCAGCCACTCCACCGCGTCGCCGTAGATCTTGTCCCGCGCGGCGGTCCACAGGCCGGCTATGGTCTGGCCGTCCAGGAACCTGCCCGCCTTTATCGCGTCGTACATGCTGTGCTCGAAGAAGTACCGCGCCGACACCTGGAAGGCAGCCATGCCGAACTCGTCCAGCACCTTGCACAGCACCGCCCTCTTCTCTTCCTGGGAGGGACTGCTGGACAGCAGGTGCTCGGTGAGCAGCAGCTCTCCGAAGGTGGAGCCGCACTCGGCGATGCAGGAGCCGATCTCGTAGTTGCTGGGCCGCTGCGCCCTGGAGCCGAGGTAGGCGTGGATGGCGTGGCCCAGCTCGTGCGCCTGCGTGTAGACGTCGCCGACGAGGCCGTTGAAGCTCTGCAGGACGTACGCCGATCGGCCGTCGAACCAGGTGGCGCAGAAGGCCCCGCTGACCTTGCCCCGGCGCACCTCGGCGTCGATGTGCCTCCTCTTGTGCATGTCGTTCGCGTATTCACCGAACTGATGATCGAATCGAGAATACGCGTCGACCACGTTCTTCCTGGCCTCGCTCCAGTCGTACTTCCTTCCGGGGTCGTCGGGCAGAGGGGCGATGATGTCCCAGTTGCCCAGCTTGGGTAGCCCCATCATTTTGGCCTTGAGGGCGAGATAGCGCTGGTAGACGCCTACGTTCCTCTCAATGGTGCTCATGAGAGCGCGCACCGCACCCTCCTCGACGTCATTGGCGATGAGGCTCTGCGTCAGCACCGAGGGATACTTCCTCCAGTCGCACATCTGGATGTGGTCCGCGCACACCGAGCGGAGAGCGGTGGACCATAGTATCTCGTCCTTCCCCAGGGCATCGTAAACGACGCGGTTCGCTTCCTCCCGCACCTCCCGGCGGGGGTCCTCATAGAACCCGATGATCTGGCCGTATGGCAGCTCCCTCTCCTCGCCGTCGATGGTGATGTGGAAGGAGCGGGTGCTCAGCCAGTCTCCCTGCAACTGAGACCAGGCATCGATGCCGTTCTGGTCCTTGCTCATGGCCAGACGCTCCTCGACCTCGGACAGATGGTGTGGCACCTTCATGAGGGTCCTCTCAAGCAGATGACGGAACTCCTCCAGCTCGGGCGCCCGGACCAGCTCCGGCCGGGACGCGAGAAGTTTTCCAAGTTCGAGGTCCATGAAGGCCAGCTGCTGGCCGGCGCGGAGCGTGGCCCGGCGCATGGCATCGTTGAGCTGCTGAGCGACCTGATCGGTGGAGTTCGCCGAGTACAGCAGATTGCAGTACATGGCAGCTCCCTCATACTTGAGCATGAACTCGTCGCGGGACTCCAGCAGTTCGAAGAGGCCGGCGGCGTCCAGGCCTTCGATCTTTCCCTTGTACCGTTCGTTCATGGCGCCGGCCTCGGCGACCATCTTCTCCAGGCGATCGACGATGTAGGCAGGATCGGTGCTCTCCACCAGCTGGCTGAGGTCCCATTGCATCTCGTTCATATGAAATCCGTTTCCCATTATACCCATTTCGCATTATACCCGTTTCGCATCATAAAAAATATCATCAGAAAACCCACCATCTCAAAGTTGGATGAACGCAGACCATGGGATCACATCGCCGCCTTTTCCAGGCGGGTCGGCGGCCTGCCTTCGGTCGACCGAACGCAGCGGGGAGGAGGCCGAAGGCCGCAGGGCGATCAGGACCGAGCTCGGCCGCAAGCCAACGAACTCGTTCTTGGATGGCTGACTGCTGCTTTGGACCGGAGACGGCACCAAAGGGGGAAATAAGGCCACGGGCATCGGTGCGGCATGAACGCACCCCTAGTGGAGATGCACCGCGTTAGCATCGAGAGGAACGGCAATACCCTGCTGAAGGACGTCGATCTGCGCATCGAGCGGGGGGAGCGCATCGCCGTACTGGGCCCGAACGGCTCCGGGAAGTCATCTCTGGTGCGGACCATGGTGGGCGACCTGCGCCACGATACGTCGGTCGAGGGGGCCTGCGTCAGGATCCGCGGGGAGGAGCACTACGCCCTGTTCGATGTCCGCCAGGCCTTTGGCCTGGTATCGGGCGAGCTGCAGAGCGACATAAGGCGCGGCATGACCGCCGAGGAGGCCGTACTGTCCGGCCTGTTCGGCTCGATCGGGACCAACCGGTCGCAGAGGATCGACGAAGGCATGAGGGCGAGGTCCATAGAGGCCTTGCGCTCGGTCGGCTCGGAGCATCTCGCCCGGCGGACGGTCGACACGTTGTCCATGGGGGAGGCGCGCCGGGTGCTCATGGCCCGGGCGCTCGTGAATCGCCCGGAGGCGCTCATTCTCGATGAGCCGATGAACGCCCTGGACCTCACAGGAAAGCATCTGGTCAGGGGGGCCATGCGCTCCCTTGCCGCCAGCGGCAGAAGCCTGATACTCGTCACTCACGACCCATCGGACATCACACCGGAGATCGGGAGGGTGATCATGATGCGCCACGGGCGGATCTACAGCGATGGCGGCAGAGATACCCTTACCGAGGAGAGCCTGTCCGAGCTGTACGGCGTCCCGGTCAGGCTGTTCTCGGCCGAGGGGCGGCTGTGGGCGTTCTCCTGATCCCATCGCCTAGGGGTTCAGGCACCGGATATAAATCCTGTCGGGCCCTTGATGCCAGGTGGTGTGATCCATATGACGACAGCAGATAGATTCCCTCCGATCGACCATCAGTGGTTGGACAGATCCAAGAAGCGTTTCGCCAGCCCCTTCATGGGCACCAGGTACGACCGCATATCGGTCGACCCCATGATGCTATCCCACGCCTCAGTGGCGTGCGGGAACACCATAGGGGACTTCTACCGGCAGCCGGAGCTGGGAGCGCACTGCGTGGCCTACGCGTCACAGATGTACGACCTGCTGCCGGTGACCCACTGGTACTTCTCCCTCTCCTGGGTGGCGGAGATGGGGCTGGACATCCAGTACATGGAGACGATGCCGCCGGTGCCTGAGGCGCCGTTGATATCCTCCCCCGAGGAAGTGGACAAGGTGGAGGTGGTGTCAGCCGAGGAACTGGCCAAGGGCTGGACGATGCAACAGTACAGCAAGGCCAATGATTACATTCAGAAGTATCTGCCGGACATGTTCATTCCCATGGTCAACGTCTCCGACCTGACCGGCTCGGCCGCCCAGCTGTGCGGGGTGGACAATTTCATCATGTGGACGTTGTCAGAACCGGACGCCGCGCATGTCCTGGTGGACAGGTACACGCAGACGGCCATAAACGGCGCCGAGGCCATGTCGAAGAAGTACGGGATGGCCATGATATCCACCGGTTCGGTGCTGGCCAACAACGACGTGTTCAGCGACCAGATGGTGGCTGACTTCTCTGCCAAATACCTGCGTAAGCTGGTGGACGGCGCGTTCCGCAAGGGCGCCGGACCACAGGTCTTCTATCACCTGTGCGGAAACCATGAGACGGATTACAAGGTGATAAGGGAGCATGCCATGTGGTCGCCGTTCACCATCGTCAATATCGGCTACCAGGGCCGTGAGGTGTTCCCGGCGGACCTGATGGCGAAGGAGTTTGGTCACCTGGCCACCATCATGCCCTCGGTGGACACCAAGCTCATGATCATGCCCGACGCCGGGAGGGTGTATCAGCAGGCCAAGGAGCAGATCGTCCGCGGCCGTGATTCGCCTCACGGCTTCATACTGGGCACGGCATGCGAGGTTCCGCCCTACACGCCGCCGGCCAACATCAACGCCCTGGTGCAGGCGTCCAAGGACTTCGGCACCTATGGGACCTGGTGAGAGCTCAGAACTTCAGGAAGCCTTGGGGCTCGATGCACGTCGCCAGCATGACATCGTTGATGTCCTGGTGCGCCTCCCATGTGCTGGCCTGACGATTCTTTCGCCGGGACCAGAAGGACTCAATGCTCTCCGACATGGGCAGGTAGCGCATGAGCTCCTGCACCAGGCGCATGTTGGCGGTGTTGCCATACACATCAGCTTGGCCCAGGAGCGATTCGCGGATCAGGCTCACCCCCTTCAGTCCGATGGCCATGCCCAGCTCGCGGAAGGCCAGCCGCTGCTCCGCGCCACGTTCGAGGAGGCCGCCTGACCGCGCGGCCTCCAGGCCGGGCAGGGCCGCCCGCAGGATGTTGCCCAACACCGACGCGTCGGTCAGGGCGCCCTCGCACATCAGCTGCGCCATGCGGGCGCCGTCGAACAGCAGGCCGCCGATCCCCAGGAGGTCATCCGTCTCCCAGCTCCCTCCCCGGTACATCATGGCCAGCTCCGATATCTCGGCCACCAGTTGCCTCCTCCGTCCGGGCCGCACGGCCTCCCCGGCGGCGTCCAGCTCCACAAAGGTCAGGTAGCCGTCCAGGGCGTCATGCTGCCCCATCGACGGGACCAGGGGACGGGACAGGTCAACGCTCATCTTCCAGTACAGCCTCTTTCGCTGGCCGCGGTAGAGCTCATGTACGAAGGCGGCGTGGGCTGCCAGGGCGAGATCGGCCCCCATCTCGATGTAGCATATGTCCTCTGTGACCCGCCCGGCCTGAGCCAGGGCATGCATCCACCTCGTCAGATAATGATAGTACTGCCCATCCCGCTCCCACTCCAGCTCAGCATCGTACGGTTGCTCGGCAGACCTCTCGGGAAGAGGCTTGCCTATGCGAAGACCTCCGGCAGTAGGCCGCTCTCTTCCCCCCTCCTCGCTCAGGCCGCTTATCCAGCCCGACCTTTCATCGTCCGGGCGGAACCGCCCCAGGACGGAATGCACCTGATCGATGAGCCGCAAAGCCAGTTCAAGGTCCGCTTCGTCCTGGCCGTCGCGGTACCTGCCAAGATAGTTGCATACCGCGTGCGCGTCGGTCCAGAGATAGCGCCGAGGACTTCCCTCTGGCTCCAATCCGGTTCGGCGGGCGAAGTTCTGCATGAGCGGATCAGAAGGCCGAGTGGTGATGTTTGCCTGCATAGATCTCTAAAAGAATATTATTGGAGCGGGGGGCTATTCATACTTGGCCCGCAAGGGCCGCTCTACCGCTGCGTATCATCTAGAACATCATGCGACGCAGGGGCACATCATGAGCGATTGCATGATGCGACGGGGAAGACCATCCACAAGGGCGATGGAAGAAATGAATGGGGAAAAGAAGGTGGACGGACCGGGATTTGAACCCGGGGCCTCGTGATTGCAAATCACGCGATCTTCCGAGCTGATCTATCCGCCCGTTTGGCACTCGTAACCATGGCTCGAATAAAAAGGTTGTTCTGGCCGCCGAGGCGGCTCAGCGGCACACCGCGCCCCGCGACGCGCTGGTCACCAGCTTGCGATATTTGGCCAACATGCCGCTGACCTCCCTCTCCGCCGGACGCGCATCGGCCAAGCGGCGCTTCATCTCCTCATCGGAGATATTGATCTCCAGCTTGCGGGCCGGTATGTCTATCGCGATCTCGTCGCCCTCCCTCACGGCGGCGATGGGGCCCCCGGCCGACGCCTCCGGCGACACGTGGCCGATGCACGGCCCCCTGGTCGCTCCCGAGAACCGTCCGTCGGTGATCAGCGCCACGTCGTCGGCCAGGCCCATTCCGGCGATCATGCTGGTCGGATAGAGCATCTCGGGCATGCCAGGCCCTCCCTTCGGCCCCTCATAGCGGATGATCACCACGTCGCCCTTGACGATCTTCCGCGACGTGATGGCCTCGGCCGCCGCGTCCTCGGAATCGAACACCCTGGCGCGGCCGCGGAAGCGCATCATTTTCTCACTGACGGCGGACTGCTTGACCACCGCGCCCTCGGGGGCGAGGTTGCCGTAAAGCACGGCGATGCCGCCCTCCCGGTGGAACGGCCGGTCCAGGGGCCTCAGGACCTCGGCGCCCTTCACCTCGGCGCGATCGGCAATGACGTAAATGCTGTCTCCCGCGACCGTTCCCTGGTCCGACAGCATGCTCTTCAGCCTCTTGAGGACGGCGGGAATGCCGCCGGCGCGGTCGAGATCGACCATGTGGTACGGACCGCCTGGGCGTAGCGAGGTCAGATGCGGCACATTCCTTGATACCTCATCGAAGACCTTCAGGTCGATGTCGAGGCCGTACTCCGCCGCCACCGCAGGGATGTGGAGCGCGGTGTTGGTCGAGCCGCCGATGGCCATGTCCACGGCGATGGCGTTGATGACTGATTCCCTGGTGACGATGGACCGCGGGGTGACGTTTTTTCTGGCCAGCTCCACGATGCGACGGCCCGTCTCACGTGCTATCTCCAGCTTGCGCTGGCTGGTCGCCAGCGAGGTGGCGCAGCCGGTCAGGCTCATCCCCATGGCCTCGGTGAGGCAGGCCATGGTGTTGGCCGTGAACAGTCCGGAGCAGGAGCCCGCTCCCGGGCAGGCCGCGCACTCGACGGCCATGACCTCGGCGTCGGTGGCCTTCCCGGCGTTGTGTGCGCCAAGCGCCTCGAACACGCTCTGAAGGTCCTTCTTCTCTCCCTCCAAGACCCCGGCCTCCATCGGGCCGCCGGTGAGCATGATCGCCGGGATGTCCATCCTTCCCGCGGCCATCAGCATGCCCGGGGTGACCTTGTCGCAGTTCGTGACGCCCACCCACCCATCGAAGGCATGGGCATTGTTCATGACCTCCACGGCGTCGGCGATGACCTCTCTCGATGGGAGGGAATAGCGCATGCCAGTATGGCCCATGGCGATGCCGTCGCACACTGCCGGCACGCCGAAGGAGAACGGCACGCCGCCCGCTTCCTCGATGCCCTTGCGCACCTCCTCCACCAGACGGTCCAGGTGGATGTGTCCCGGAACGATGTTGTTGAACGAGTTGGCGATACCGATGAAGGGCTTGTCCATGTCATCGTCGGTCAGTCCGCAGGCCCGCAGCAGGCTCCGGCTGGGCGCCTTGGCCAGCCCCTTCTTCACGGTATCGCTTCGCATGATATCCTCCACAACATGAAAAAGTAGGTAAAAAGGGTTATCGCCCAGGGGGCTGCCTTACGGGTCCCTCAGCTCGATGCCTTCGGCCTCGAACCTCGCCTTCAGCGACTGGAGAAACTCAGACATGATCTCCTCCGACCTCTGAGCGTCCCGCACCCATACCTTGATCTGCAGCTTGACCCGGGAACCCTGTATGTCGACCACGTTAACGATCGGGTTCAGGGATGCCAGCACTTCCGGCTCCTCCTCCGGTCGAACGGTAAGGAGGGTGTGCTCGAACAGCGTGGGCAGGTGAGGCCTATCGCAGTCCGAAACCACTGGGAGGATGCAGGGGTCCTTGTCGGCCTCCTCCAGGACGATGCGGCGGACGGTGCTCAGCTCGGTCATCGGCCCCACCCAGATGCTCTTCTCAAGGGCGGTGAATCCGGACTTGGTATAGTTTATCACCTTGCCATTGATGATCTGGGAGTTGGGAATGATGGCTATGCGCCCACCCTTCTCCCTCAGCTCGGTGCTCATCAGCCGGATGTCCTTGACCCTGCATATGCTGGTGCTGGGAGCCGATCCCACCTCCACCCAGTCCTCCAGCTCGATGGGCTTGGTGATGGAGATCAGCATGCCCGCGACGGCGTTCTGGATGATCTGCTGGGTGGCGAAGGCCACGGCCACTCCCACTATGCCCAGGGAGATGATCGCGGCGTTGAGATCGACATGCAGGAAGGTGGCGGTGCCCACCAGGAAGGCCACGGTCAGTATGCTGTACTTCAGCAGATTGGCCACTCGCTTGGACGAGCGCTTTCCCACCGTGCTATCCAGATACCTGCGGATGAGCGATGTGATCACCCGGGAGATGACCATCGCGGCACTTATGATCAGGAGGAAGAATATGATGTCCAGGGGGCTGATGCTCCCGAAGATCGGTTGATCGAGCCATGTCGCCATAGGAGACCGGTAATCCAAAACGTGAGATTAAGATGTCGGTCGCCCCCAGGTCCGCCCTGCACCCCTGGGCTCCTGTCCCCGGCAACCGCGCCCGATGCCTTGACCGAAGGCCATCAACCTCCCATCGCACCCTCACGGGTCCCTCAGCTCGATGCCTTCGGCCTCTAGCTTGGAGGTCAGCGCCTTGAGGAAATTGGATATGATCTCGTCCTTCCTGTACGGCTCAAGGATCCATAACCTGATGTTCAGCTTGGCCCGGGTCCCCTGCACCTCGGCCAGATTGATCTCGGGCGCCAGGGAATGAAGGTTACTGGCACTGCCGAAGATGCCGCGGACGTACTGCCTCTCAAAGCGCTTTATAACGGTCTTCTTCCCCTCCTCGGACACCTTTGGAAGGATGTTGGGGTCGCTGTCGGCCTCTTCGCGGACGATCCGGGTGATGCGTTCAAGGTCAGAGACGTTGGCTATCCACAGGGGGACCGTCACGGCGGTGAACCCGCCGCGGGAGTGGTTAACGACCTTTCCGTTCATGATCTGGGCATTAGGCACGGTGACGATGCGGCCGTCGATGTCGCGCAGCACGGTGTTCATGAGGGTGATGTCCTTCACCCTGCCGAGCCCGTTGAGGGGTATGGGGCCGACCTCCACCCAGTCCTCAAGCTGTATTGGGCGGACGATCGATATCAGGACGCCTGAGATGGCATTCTGGATGATCTGTTGCGAGGCAAATGCCACGCCTATGCCAGCTATCCCCAGCGAAAGGAATATGGCGGTGAGGTCCAGCTTCAGAACAGAGCTGATGCCTATCGTCAGCGCAGTGATGATGACCGCATACTGGAACGCACGGCCCACTCCCTTGGATAACCGCTTTCCCACCTGCTCATCCAGATATTTTCTGATAAGAGCGTTGCCTATGCGAGCCAAAACGACCGAGAACGCGATGAGCAGAAGGAAGGTCGCAATGGCCATCGGCGTGACGCTGTCGATGATAGGTGTGTCCAGCCAGCTCATTCCCTGACCCTATCGTGTGGTAGCTCATAAAGGCGATGCCTTGGCGCATTTTCGGATAAAATCCAAAAAAAGGTTTTGCTGGAAAAAGTTTGAAACAAGGCGAACGGGTTTAGGATCGCAGAACGATCTCGATGTTCACGCCGTCAGGGACCTGGATCCTCATGAGCTGGCGAAGCGCCCGCTCATCGGCGTCAAGGTCGATCAGCCGCTTGTGGATCCTCATCTCCCAGCGGTCCCAGGTCTCCGAGCCCTCTCCGTCGGGGCTCTTACGGACGGGGACGACCAGTCTCTTGGTGGGGAGAGGGATCGGCCCGCGGATGGCCACGCCGGTCCTCTGCGAAATGGACTTGATCTGTCCGCAGACACTGTCCACCTTCTTGGGGTCAGTGCCGCTCAAGGATATTCTTGCTCTCTGTGCCATATTGATCCCTCAAAAAATTAGGGAAGGGAAGGGGTTTAAATCACCCTCTTTTCGACGTCCAGGCACACGCCGGCCGCAACGGTCTGACCCATGTCGCGGATGGCGAACCTGCCGAGCTGGGGGAACTCCTTGGCCTTCTCGATGACCATGGGCCTGCTGGGCTGGATCTTGACGACAGCGGCGTCGCCGGTCTTCAGGAACTGGGGGTTCTCCTCCTTCACGGCACCGGTGGCGGGGTCCATCTTCTTCTGGAGCTCCAGGAAGGTGCAGGCGATCTGGGCGGTGTGGATGTGGAACACCGGGGTGTATCCGACGGTGATGACCGACGGGTGGTTCAGGACCATGATCTGAGCTGTGAAGGTCTTGGCCACCGAGGGCGGGTTGTCCACGGGCCCAGCCACGTCGCCCCTCTTGACATCGTTCTTGGCGATGCCGCGGACGTTGAATCCGACGTTGTCGCCAGGAAGGGCCTGAGGCAGCTGCTCGTGGTGCATCTCGATGCTCTTCACTTCGCCGATGACGTGGGAAGGCTCGAACATGACCTTCATGTCCGGCTTCAGGATGCCGGTCTCGACACGCCCGACCGGAACGGTCCCGATACCGGTGATGGTGTAGATGTCCTGCACCGGCAGGCGGAGGGGCAGGTTGGTCAGCTTCTGGGGCTCAGTGAGGTTGTTGAGAGCATCCAGCAGTGAGGGTCCCTTGTACCAGGGCATGTTGGGGGACGGCTTGGTAGCGTTGTCTCCCTTGAAGGCCGAGTAGGGGATGAAGGGGATCTGGTCGACCTTGAAGCCGACGGACTTGAGGACCTTGCTGACCTCCTCCTTCACCTTGTTGTACTGGGCTTCCTCGTACTTGACGGCGTCCATCTTGTTGATGCCGATGATGAGCTGCTTCACGCCAAGGGTCCTGGCAAGGAAGATGTGCTCCTTGGTCTGGGCCTGCGGCCCCTCGACGGCGGAGACGACCAGAACGGCCGCGTCAGCCTGGGAGGTACCGGTGATCATGTTCTTCACGAAGTCACGGTGGCCGGGGGCGTCGATGACGGTGAAGTAATACTTGTCGGTGTTGAACCGCTTGTGAGCGACGTCGATGGTGACACCGCGCTCCCTCTCTTCCTTCAGAGAGTCCATGACCCAGGCGAACTCGAAGGTGCCCTTGCCCTTCTCCTCGGCCATCTTCTTGTACTTGTCGATCAGATACTGCTCAACGTTCCCAGTGTCAGCAAGCATCCTGCCTACAGAGGTGGACTTGCCGTGGTCGACGTGACCGATGAATACTAGGTTCAAGTGTGGTTTCTCAGCCATTTTTTCTGCCTCCTACATTTATATAGTTTAAGTCCGGTTTTTTACTCCATGCCATTTGTCGTATTTAACGCTTCACTCCTTTAACCAGAGTAGTAAGACGCGTCATACGGCTCTGGCTTCAGTCCCTTTCTGGTCCTGATCTGCTCGACGACCTTGGTCTGCAGCTCACCCGGCACGGGAACGAATCCCGAGTTCTCGGTGGACCACAGCGCACGGCCCTGGGTTGCGCCGCGGATGGCCGACGCGAACCCGAACATCTCAGCGACCGGGGCCTGGGCCACGATGATGCTCACATCGCCTTCCTGGTTGATCTCCTCTATGACGCCCCTCCTCTGCTGGACCTCGCGGAGGGTGTCGCCCATGACGGACTCGGGGCAGTTGATGTGTATCTTGGTCATCGGCTCCAGCAGCACCCTGCCAGCGGTGGCCATGGCGCCGTACACGGCGGAACGGAACGCCGGGATCACCTGAGCGGGACCACGGTGAATGGAGTCCTCGTGGAGCTTGGCGTCTACCAGGCGGACCTTGACGCCGCTGACCTTCTCCTGGGCCAGGGGGCCGAGGTGCATGGCCTCTTCGAAGCCCTGCTTGCACAGTTCGATGACCTCGTTGAGGTACTGGATACCCTTGGTGCCATCGATGAAGACGTTGTTGCCATGGAATGCTACCACGCTGCGGGCCTCGTCGCGGTCCATGCCGAGCTCCTGGAGCTTGGTCGCCAGTTCCTTGGCGTCCTTGATCTTTCCCTCGGTCTGGATGTCCCCTCTCTTCATGGCCTCGACTATGTTGTCGGGCAGGGTCTCCACCTCGACGAAGAAGCGGTTGTGCTTGTTGGGGGACTTGCCCTCGAAGGGACCGCCCATCTTCTTGATGTTCTCCCGATACACCACGATGGGCGGGGAGGACTTGATCTCGATCTTGTGATCGTTCACGATGCGGTAGATGGTGATCTCCAGGTGCAGCTCGCCCATGCCGGACAGGAGGTGCTCCCCGGTCTCGTTGTTGATCTCCACCTGGATCGAGGGGTCGGCCTTGGCTACCATGCGCAGGACCTCGACCAGCTTGGGCAGGTCCTTCATGTGCTTGGCCTCGATGGCCACGGTGACGACGGGCTCGGTATAGTGAGTGATCTTCTCGAAAGCCTCCATCTCAGGGTCCGACGAGACGGTGGAACCGGCGATGGCGTCCTTCAGGCCGGCGACGGCGACGATGTTCCCGGCCTCCATATGATCGACCGGGATGCGGTCCGCTCCGACCGATAGGGAGACAGTCTGGGTACGCTGCACGTTGGGCATGCCCGCCACCCACATCTCCATTCCGCGGCTGACGGTCCCGGAGAACAGCCTGCCGATGGCGACCTCGCCAGCATGGGGGTCGACGATGATCTTGGTGACCATCATGGCGACCGGGCCAGAGGCATCGCAGGCCAGCATGGACTTGCCGACCTTGCTCTCCTTGTCGCCCTTCCAGATGACGGGGATACGGCGCTTCTGCGCTTCGACGGGGTTGGGAACGTGCTTGATGACCATGCTGAGAAGGACCTCGTGGATGGGGGACTTCTTGGCCAGGGTCCGCATATCGTTGTTCCGGCAGTACTCGTAGACGTCCTTGAACGCGATGCCGGTCTGCTTCATGCTGGGCACGTTAACGGCCCAGTTGTTGTAGGCGGAGCCGAACGCGACCGAACCGTCCTCGGGACGGACCTGCCACTCCTTGTTCAGGGGCTCGGGCAGCTGGGTGGCGATGCGCTTGTTGACCTCGGTTATGATGGTCACGAAGCGCTTCTGCATCTCCTCCTTGGTGACCTTCAGCTCGTTGATCAGGCGGTCGACCTTGTTGATGAACAGTACTGGGCGCACGCGCTCCTTCAGGGCCTGCCTGATGACCGTCTCGGTCTGAGGCATTATGCCCTCTACTGCGCAAACTACAATGATGCAGCCGTCGAGGGCCCTCATGGCCCTGGTGACGTCCCCGCCGAAGTCGACGTGACCCGGAGTGTCGATGAGGTTGACGAGGTATTCCTGGCCCTTGTAAGAGTGCACCATGGAGGCGTTGGCGGCATTGATGGTGATGCCGCGGGCCTGCTCCTGCTCGTCGAAGTCGAGCATCAGCTGCTTTCCCGCGAGGTCACTGGACATCATGCCGGCGCCGGCGATAAGATTGTCACTCAAAGTGGTCTTACCGTGGTCGATGTGCGCCGCGGTACCGATGTTGCGAATGAACTCCGGGCTCTTGGAGAGCGCGGCTGCCTTCGCAATGTTATCTTCCTTGCGTCCCATAAAAATCACCTATGAACATAGATAAGGGGTTTAGCGGGCTGACTGGGCCACGCGCTCGAGCTCCTCCTTCTTGGCTACCGAGAATGAGTTCATGTCACCCTTGGAAGCGAGGATGAGTTCATCGGCGAGGCATTCCTCGGCCGACTTCTTGTTCTTGAAAGAAGCATCGACGGTCCCCCGGGCGAGGTTGCGCAGGGCGATGTCGAGCCGGCGGGCCGGGGATATGTCCACGGCCTTCGGGACCGAAATGCCACCGAACTGAAGGCGGGTGATCTCCTCGCGGGGAGCGGCGTTCTCCAGCGCTTCCACGAGGACCTGCACGGGGTTCCTGTTGGTCTTGGTGGCCACGATCTCGAAGGCATCGCGGACCACCCCAATGGTCTTGGACTTCTTTCCCGTGTATACCTCGGTGCGCATCATGCTGTTGACGAGTCTCTCCACGATGCTCATCTTCGACTTGGCGAAGGCACGATTGGCATGCTTGCCGCCGGTGTGGGGCACCGAGACGGGGGTGAGGTCTATGTACTTGGCTAGGCCGCCGTCCCTGATGCCGATGCCGGTCATCTCGTACTTGCCGAAGAGCAGAACACCGTTGCTCAGAACCTGGTTCTCTCCATCCATGATTTTCACCTAACCGGCTTCTCCACACGCCCTCTTACAAGCATGTTGAGAGAAACGTTGTTTACCTGGACGACCTTGAAACGGACACCAGGGATATCGCCGTAAGAACGGCCTAGACGACCACCGATGCCCTCCACAAGGACCTCGTCGTGCTCGTCGATGAAGTTGATAGCGCCGTCACCCACCGCGAAGGCGGTGATCTGGCGGCCGTTCTTGATAAGCTGGACCTTGACACACTTTCTGATGGCGGAGTTGGGTTGCTTCGCTTCTATGCCGACCTTCTCGAGGACGATCCCGCGGGCCTGGGCCGAACCCTCCAGTGGGTCGGACTTCTCACGCAGGCGCAATACCCTCCGCTTGTACGTACTGTCGGACCATCGGAACTTCTGACGGTCGTTCTTTAGCTTCCTAGCCGTGTTGAGACCTCTAGCCAATGTTTCACCTTCTTTATTAGGGGCGGCTCCGTTATTATGGTTATCTTATTTAATGGTTAAGGGATTTTCAGAGCCCGTTCAGACAAACTGCTAATACCCTTTGATATTAAAAGAATTCGGTAGACCGCCGGGAAGGCTGGCTCGCATGAGCGTAAATCCTTGTCGAGAACGCTTCAGCGGCCGCAGCGCGGGTGACGGGGACGGGCGAGTACGAATCCCGCACGCTGGATATAATTCATGTTCGTCCCTCCGATTATGCATTTCTAATAGCCATAGAGAAAGCAATTTAGAGTAACGCAGCGATGCTCCTGCGGGATGGGATCATGGGCGACAGCGGGGATGCGGCTCGCCAACTGGATAATTGGCAGAAGGTCATGGAATATTCACTGGCGGTCATCGCGCCGACCGTGATGGCCCTCGTGATGTTCTCCCTCATCGTCGCCCCCTCGTTGCCCGGGGAGACCATGCTCGCGGCCGTGGGGGCCTCCGCCCTCACCCTCTTTCCGGCGCTCATGGCGCAGAAGCTTCACTACCGATGCTGGGCCCGGAACACCCTGCCGCGGCGGATGACCGCCGCGCTGATCGGCATGATATACATCTCCCTGGTCACGGTGCTTAGCGTCTCGTTCATCTCCGCCTACCACGGACTGGACCCGGGGCAGCCCCTGACCTTCGCGGTCGTGTCGATGCTGCTGCTGAGCCTGATCGCCGTGCTGGCCTATCGCTCGAAGAACGGTGAACGCTTCGAACGCATGGACATACGGTACTTCAGAAGGCCGGCCTCGGACATAGGTCCGGTAGTCAGGTCCGCCCTGATCGAGGGGGGCAGGAGCGTCAGGGAGGAGAAGAAGGGCCGCCGGGTCCGACTGTTGGTCGAGGACCGGAAGGTCATCGTCACCATCGCCTCCCAGCCCCGAAGGAGCACCGAGGTCATCATCGAGTGCGTCGAGGTGTCGGGAAAAGATGTCTGTGAACTGATCAAGAACAGACTGGGCGAGAACTAGGCCCTGCCGTGCGATTCGCCCTGGACCATCGCGCTCGAGATGAGATGGGCAATGCGCAGAGGCTCCGGAAGGGAACCTATCACGGTGCTCTCCTCGATGATCATCTCCAGGTCGTCGATGCTTATGCCGCTGGCGGCGGCGTAGATGGAGCGGCGCCCTCCCAAGCGGTACAAGGGATGTCGTTTGATGATCTCCATCCTTTGCTGCCAGTCTGGGAAATGAGCGCGCAAGGCCTTTTCCATGCTGTCGTAGTCGGGCAGGCCTCGGGTGACGGTGGCGCACGGGATGCCCGTCTCGCGATGCAGCCGGTCGATGTCAACCACATTGAACCCGCCCACCGCCACGCCGTCGATCATGATCACCCTTAGCTGCTCGCGATATCGCGAACGGAGCACCATGGCGGCTATGGCATCGTTGGCGTCGGTGCCGTCGACCTCGCAGTCGGTGCGCATGATTCCCTCGATGTACATGGGAAGGCGAGCGACCACGCCCACGAGCAGCGCCTGCTTGCTCTCGAAGGTGAATGGTGAATCGTCTATGCCCAGTACGCGCACCTGCCGCTTCATCTAGACCAGCTTGAGATGTCCGGTAGCCTTGTCAACGACGGCCTCCGGCCCCGGACCTATGCCCAGACATGTGACGGTGTTGGGAGGGACCTCGGTCATTCCGGCATCGGTGATAAGTGATGTGACCAGACCGAGGTCCTCCGCTCCGACCTTTACCGTATAGAGCTCCTGAAGGTTCGGCGCCTTGACGACGACCTTGCGCTGTCCCTCCGAATACCATCGATCGAACCAGTCGGGGGTGCGCCTCTTGGCCGCGAAGGCGCAGTTGACGGCGGCATGGGCCACCTGGGCGGCCATCTTGCCCGCCGACAGCTTGAGGTCCCACCTGACCACTATGACCATCTTGTTGTCCATTGCATCACTGCCGCTCCGAGGTTAGCCCGTGATGGCATATAATCCTGAGCGTGGCGGTCAGGTATGCATTTCGATCTCGAAGCGTTCCCGCGTGTCCCCCGTGGCCGCGCTCGCGTCCGTGACCACTATGTAAAGTCCGCTATCCAGCAACGCGCTGTGGCTTCCGTTCCCGTTGAGCAGGGTCATCGCGGGATCGCTCTCCAGGACGCCCCCGCGCTCCATGCGTCCGATGTTCTCCTCCGTGACGAGATAGAACAGCGAGCCGTCGCTCTCTATCGAATGGTTGAGGTGCGCTCCATTCGGTAGATACAAGTAGCCTACGCTCGACGTGCCGGCAGGAACGGTGGATTCGAAGTTCATCTCGCTAGGGACCATGAAGTTGTGAGAGATGTCGACGTGCCTCCCGATGTCCAGTCTTTCGGGGCCATCCAGCGTGCTGGTGCTGAGATCGAGGCAGAGGAAGAAGCCCGGGCCGGAGACGTTGACGCGGTAGATCACCTTGGAGTCCACGCCAGCGTAGGTGACGATGAAGGTCTGCGCTTCCGTCCCGTTGCCGCCATGGTACGAGATGTATCGGGTCACCGCCTTGGCGCCATACACGGTCTCGATCCGCTCCCACCCCAGGCATGCTCCTGAGGTGGGTGACGATAACGCCGACGCCACCCCGCGGCCGGTCCAGCTGCCCAGGTCGGTATAGAAGTATCCGCCTATGGAGCTGCCTCTCTCGGCGATCTTCACCACGGTGAAATTGGCAACGGCGGTGCCGGCGACCTCCTCACCATTGCGGTAGCCCGAGATATTATACTGCAGAACGTCCCCCGAGCCTACGGCCCAGCGCCCCTCGTCGGCTGGCGCTGCCCCCAATGTCATGGACACCATCATTAGCAGGGCCACGATGAACGCCAGGAAATAGAGCGAATAACCGCCCTTCCCCCTACTGGATGCCGATCCGCCGGTCATATCGACCATATTCCCCCATTTAGTAATATATAGACAATATGGATTTGTGACCATATAATTAACGGCCCTTCGGCGTCCTGTCCGTTTAGTAAAAAGATTATTATCCAGGGCGCCATCCTTGAGGGCATGTTCGAGCTCCTCAGACGGGACGGCCTGGCCAGGATATGCAAGCTGGACACACCTCATGGCGTCTTGGAGACCCCTGCCCTTCTGCCCGTCATCAATCCCCGCACCATCACCGTTCCGCTGGACGAACTCTACGATGAGTTCGGCTTCAAGGCGGTCATCACCAATTCGTACATAATTCGGAACAACGAGGAGCTCAAAGAGAGGGCGCTCAGCAGCGGGCTGCACGAGCTGCTCGACTACAAGGGAGTCATCATGACCGACTCCGGGACGTTCCAATCGTACATGTACGGTGAGGTGGACGTTCGGAACGAGGACATCGTTGCGTTCCAGAGGGACATCGGCTCGGACATCGGGACGGTCCTGGACATCTTCACCGAGCCGGACTGGAGCAAAGAGCGGACGTCCGAGGCCGTCGACGTGACCCTGGCCCGCACCGAGGAAGCGGTCGGGCTGAAGGGCGACATGCTACTGGCCGGCGTGGTCCAGGGGTCCGTCTTCCCTGACCTGAGAGAAAGATGCGCCCGCTCCCTGGCATCGATCGGCGCCGACGTGCATCCGATAGGCGGCGTGGTCCCGTTGATGGAGCAGTACCGCTTTGCCGATCTGGTCGATGTCATCGTGGCGTCGAAGAAAGGGCTGACGCCGGCCAGGCCGGTCCATCTGTTCGGGGCCGGGCATCCCATGGTGTTCGCCCTGGCCGCCCTGCTGGGCTGCGACATGTTCGACTCCGCCTCCTACGCCAAGTTCGCCCGGGACGGGCGGTTCATGTTCCCCGAGGGCACCGCCTCGCTGTCGGACATGAAGGGGAACGCATGCAACTGTCCCGCCTGCCACGCCCACTCGTACGACGACATCGCAGCCATGAAGCCGGCCGAGAGGACCGCGCTCATCGCCCGCCACAACCTATGGGCATCGCAGCAGGAGATCGAGAGGGTGAAGAGGGCAATCCTGGAAGGCGACCTGTGGGAACTGGTGGAGCGCCGCTGCCGCGGTCATCCGATGCTGCTCGACGCCCTGCGCCGACTGGGAGACCACGAAGAGTTCCTTGAGCTGACGGAACCCCTCAGCAGGGACAATTCACTGTTCTATACCGGCTCCGAGACGCTCAGGAGGCCGGCCATTCGCCGCTATGCGCGGCGCTTCTTCGAACGATATGAATATCCGAACACTGAGGTCATGATCGTATTCGACGAATCATCGAAGCCGTACTCGCGCTTCCGGCAGCAGGAGATGCGCGAAGTGCTGGCGGAGTGCGATTCCCATTTCTTCGTGGAATCGGTCCTGGGGCCGGTGCCCATCGAGCTGGACGAGATGTACCCCATCGCCCAGTCGGTACTGCCGGCCCGCCGCGACCGGGAGGCCGTCGAAGGACTGAAGGAGATGATGGAGCGCATGTCCCATGAGCATCCCTATGCCATCGCAGTGGGATGGGACGGGCGCCAGACGCTGGAAACGCTGGCGATGATGTGCGAGGATGCGCCCAAGTTCGACATAGACCTCGCGAGGGTGAAGGCCGTGGCCGACATGCAGTTCGGCCGGGGGGCTGGCGCGGCCCTCCTAGATGGAAGCGTGGAGCTGAAGAAGTCGGAGAACACCGGCAAGATACGCAACGTGCTGGTGGATGGGGAGCACATACTCTCGATGCGAGCCAACGACGGATTTTTCACCCTGAAGCCTGCCGGAGCGGAGAGGCTGCGAAAGGCGTTCCCGGCTCCCCGGCTCCGCGTGCGCGTCAAAGAGGACTCGGTGCCGTTCAACCGCGAGGGCAAAAATGTCTTCTGTACATTCGTGGAGGATTGCGATCCAGACGTCAGACCGATGGACGAGGTTCTGGTCGTCGACCCCTCGGACGAACTGGTGGCCGTGGGACGTGCGCAGCTCACCCGGGACGAGATGTTCGCCTTCAGGTCCGGCATCGCGGTGAAGGTCCGGGACGGCGTGAAGAAGTGATCAGCGGACCGCCCGGAAGGCGTCCTCGGCCACCTTGACGCATGCAAGAAGGTCCTCCATGGTGTGGAGCATCTGGCCGGCAGTGGACGATCGGGCGCGGATGGTCAGTCTGTTGCCGGAGCGCTCCGCCTCGGCGTAGGGGGCATTGTCCGGCGCTATCGCTTCCATGACCGCTACGGCCTCCGCCTCGCTGTCATAGTCCAGCTCGATGATGGTCTCGACCGCCATGGGTGGTAGAACAGGCGCCCCGAGAAAAAGATATCCTCGCAGAAGTGGTTTCTGAAAGAGAAGAACGGATTAGTAGTCAGGAATACATTCCAGCACGGAGGGAACGAAATGCGCACCATGGAGCATTTTCGCAACAGGCGGAGCGTGAGGAACTTTACGAAGGACGATGTGCCGGACCAGGTGATCACCGAGGCGCTGGAGGCGGGCAACCTCGCGCCGTCGGCGGGGAACCTGCAGGCCCGGGACTTCGTTGTGGTGAGGGATCAGGAGAAGAAGCGCGTGCTCGCCGATGCCGCCCATTCCCAGCAGTTCCTGGCCGATGCCCCGGTGGTGATAGTGTGCTGCGCCAATCAGGAGCGCATTGCCGGGTATGGCCCCCGAGGCAGGGAGCTGTACTGCATACAGGACGTGGCGGCTGCGGTAGAGAACATGCTGTTATATCTGGCCGACGCGGGCTACGGCGCCTGCTGGGTCGGGGCGTTCAACGAGAGGAAGGTGTCCGACCTGCTACGGCTCCCGATGCACGTGCGGCCCCTGGCCATGCTGCCGGTGGGCCGCCCAGCCGCCGAGGGCCGCCCCCCATCGCGCATGGGGATCGCCAGCCTGGTACATTTCGAGGAATGGTAGCGGGCGGCCCCCATGAGAGCGGCGCCGACGAGAACTTGAACATGGTGAAAAGGTAGCCCCGGCCAGATTCGAACTGGCGTCGCCGGCTCCAAAGGCCGGCATGATTGACCACTACACTACGGGGCTGTGCATCCACGATTAGGATCATGATATTTAATCTAGGTTCCTCGCGCCTCCCCTACCATGTAGGTGGGGGTGGCGTCGGTCATGACGACCGGGAGCCTCGACCCTATGCGATGATCGCCCCTGACCACCACGGGGCGGTAGGCGTCGGTGCGGCCGATCATGGTGCCCTTCTTTCCACGTTCGGTGATGAGGATGCTCTCCCCCAAGCCTATGCGCGAACGGTGGATATCCATCCCAATGTCCATGCGCAGGGCGGTCAGCTCTCTGGAGCGTTCCTTGCTCCTCCATCCGGGGACCTGGTTGCGGGCCCGGGCGGCCTCTGTTCCCGGCCGGGGAGAGTAGCGGGTGACGTTGACGACCTCCGGCCGTATGCGCTGTATGAGCTCCACGGTGGCGCGGTGATCGTCGTCCGTCTCGCCCGGAAAGCCGACGATGACGTCGGTGGCCAGGCACATATCGGGGCTCGTGCTCCGAAGCCTTTCGACGATGCCTTCGAACTCCTTCAGGGCGTGCCGCCGGTTCATGGCCTCCAGCATGCGCTCACTGCCGCTCTGCACCGGCAGGTGGACGAATTGATACACCTTGGGGGAACGCCAGGCGGCGAGGAAAGATGGTAGAATGGGGGCAAGGCTCTGGGGGTTCATCATCCCCACCCTTGCTCTGAAATCGCCGGGGATAGCGGCGATGGCCTCGAGAAGTCTGCCCAGGTCAGTGTTGCGGTCCATGCCGTAGGCGGCGGTGTCCTGCGCAGTGATCAGCAGCTCCACCGCGCCCGATGCCACGTGCCCCCTGGCCTCCTCCACCAGCCCATCCAGCGGATAGCTGGCCAGCGTCCCGCGGGCCAGCCGTGTGATGCAGTACGAGCAGTTGCCGAGGCAGCCCTGGGCGATGGGGAGAACGGCGCTGGTGGCTGCGAGCGGAATGATAGAGGGTGGCGCCTGAGAGGGGCCGAAGCGCTCCCCCACCAGCTCGGCGAAGGAGCCGTAGCTGCGCGGCGGGATGATCAGGGCGCCGGGGGCCCTCTTGACCGCTTCGCCGGACTGCACGGCTGCCAGACATCCGGTCACTATGACCTTTCGCTGCTGACGGGAGAGTTCTTCCAGCCTCCTCAGCATGCGGCGCTCCGTCTCGCGTATGACGGTGCATGTGTTCACGACCACGAGCTCGGCGTCGGCCGGGTCGCTGACCAGGACGTGGCCCATGGATGCCAGCTGCGCCTCCAGCTGCGCTCCCTCGCCCTGGTTCATGGTGCATCCGTACGATTCGACCCAGGCCTTCATGCCATCCCATCGGCCTCCTGTAATTAATCGTTTTTGTACCTCGAAACGTGCAGTTTGATACGGCACATTACGCCGAACGGGCCACGAAAACAAAGTCCCACTAGACTAAAAGCGCGGCTATGCGTCCATCTCAGGCATGGGACAATAGCTTGCGCTGCTCTTTTTGTTCTGTTCCTTTTTGTTCATGAACGCGCTCCCGAGATGTTCAGAACAACTAATTTCCGAGGGGGTCCTGTCGATGGTCGACGAGAAGGCGGATGCCGAGCTGCTTCTCCTGGACGATCAGCATGCCAGGAACCTCTACGACATGGGCTTCGACGTGTGGATCGAGGGCGGGCGATGGAAGCACTCGGACCGGCCGACCGAGAAGCGACAGCCTCCGGTGTTCCTGCCCCCTAGCGGCACGGGAGCGATGGACATGGCGGCGTCCACGGACGTCGGCACGCACCGGCCGGGGTCGGGGGTGCCGAGCGACAAGGGCGAGCGATGCCCGGGCGGACACTCCCACCCCGACTACGGTGACGGGCGCTGCCATCCCGAGGAGCAGCATCACCGCGACGGCGAGCATCATGAGGAGAGGGGCGGGAGGCGAGAGCAGCGGCAGGAGCAAGGAAGCGAGGAAGAACGGAAGGCTGCAGTCTTGAAGCGCATCGCTTCCCGTGGGATCAAAGTCGAGGAGATCGAGCAGGCGCATCCGAGCATCCTTGAGAACGTGGACGCAGGACTGGAAGAGGCCATCAAGCATGGGGCCGCCGTGCCAGATGGCATCGTGGTGGACTCACGTTACTTCGAAGGAAGGGATGTTCTATCCCGCTTTGCAGCATATCGGGGGGAACAGGACACCATCGTCGTTAATCCAAGGTCCAAGTTGTTCCGGGCAGGTATGGCCGACGCACGATATTTTATGGGGACGTACAAGGAGAAGCGATTCACCTCGACGGACAGCGTCATGCATGCGATCAGGCATGAGCTGAGCCACTGCGCCCATTGGCATCATGATCAACGGAGCTACAAGGTGAAAGACTTCGAAGATCCGTCTCATCGAGAACTGGCAAGATCTCGGGTCAGCAGATACGCCGCCCAGGATCCCCAGGAATTCGTCGCAGAGATCAGAGCTGCCCTCCTTGACGGCAAGGAATTTTCCGATGAGGTTATGAAGCTCTACGGTCATTACTCAGGGGGGCTGGACCGATGACCGAAAAGATGTTTAGAGTTCCGCTATGCTTCTCGTGTCAGAGGCTTCATGGGGGGGGAGAGATGGCATGCGATGCTTACCCCGAGGGCATTCCCGACGAAATAATCTGGAGCAAGGTGGACCACACCAAGCCGTACAAGGGCGACAACGGCCTGACTTTCTTGGACGATGAGACCTCGAACAAGTCCGCCCCGTTCGAGGAGGTTCGGTACACCGGCGACGAGGACGTCGACGCGGTGCTGTTCGCCGAGTCGATGGTCAACAAGGCGCTCGCCCGATCGCGAGCGAAGGACATCATCGAGGCATTGCTGCGCGTCACCGTCCCCGACTCGTTCCAAGCGTTATCTCCCGGTCAGGCGAGGCTCGCCATGGAAAAGCTGGTCGACGCCATGACCCAGGCCGGCGGGTGGTCGGTGTCCGGCGTGGTGGACGAGCTCAAGAGGTCGTTCCCCTCGGTGGACGACTTCCAGCTCAGGCGCATCGTCCGCACCGAGAGCTCTCGCATCGCCACCAGGGCGCACGAGATCGAGGCAGTGGAGAACGATCCTCCCACGGCTCGCTACGCGTGGCGCGGTCCCCGCGACTGGCGCACCTGTGCGATACATCAGGCCATCGTGGACCGACAGCCGGCCGAGGGCCTACCGCTCGATGAGCTGAAGGCACACGTGGCGCAGGTGGCTGCTGAGTTCGGGAAGAAGGTCCAGGACGATTGGATAGTGCACCCCAATCAGAGAGGTTCCTTCACTCGCGTGTTCGATCTCAAATGAGCGGTTTCCATCAACGTTAAATAATTGCCACTTTTGATTCTTTGATGGCACGCGACGTTGAGGTAGAGTTCGAGGACTCCGAGGCCTACCGCCGCGTGAAGAGACTTCTGGAAGGCTCCGAGGACTGGAGCATCGAGTGCCGCACCTCCTACTCCGGAGTGGTCGAGTTCGGGGCCGGTCCCGCAGTCGGCAATGCTCCGTTCATGCCGCCGCTCGAACCCATCAAGGAATGGGCCAGGCGCAAGATCCCGGTGGAGACGCGTTCCCGTCGTGTGCGTGATGGAGTGTTCGTCGAGGAGCGGGTCGGCCATCGCAGGATGCGCAAGGATGAGGCCGAGAAGGCGGCCGAGGCCATCCGGTGGAAGATATACAACGAGGGTCTGGAGCCCCAGCCGTTCGCCCGGCCGGCCATCCATGACCTCCAGGCGGGGATCGGTGGCGTGGTCGACAGGGCACTGCGTGAGGGCGAGGCGCCCATGCACGCGGTGATGGATTTCATCCGGACCCGCATGCGACATCACATCGGTCAGAACGGGACGAACGACGAGGGCACCCTGGCCCGTGAGATGTACATCGTCCATCCGGACGGGAGGAGGGAGAAATGTCGTCCCTCGGTCAAGGCACCAGCGAGGCGGACCCCCTGGATGAGGCCCTCGGGCGGCGGCGACAACGCATCGTCGCCCTGTATTTAATGGAGCAGGCCGACAACGGGGTTGACATCTATATCCATGTCCTGCCGACCTGGGCGGGCAGAACCACCGCCGGCGGGCCGGATATCGCGAGGGGCAGTCGGCTGGACCTCGGCACGGTCGCCCTGCCTATAGCATTGGCGATGGCTGGCCTCGCTGGGTGCGGCGATGTGGTTCAAGAGAAGCGAAAAATAAGGGGCCAAAGCCCCCCCTGGGGCTTGCCTAAGCTCCTCCCTTTCCCGGCACGAGCCCAGCGACGCTGGGGCTCAGCGCAGCAGGTCGGACGCGCGAAGCTCCGCCTCGATATGGTCGATGGCCTTCTCCACGTCGATCGGCTTCTTGGCGCCGGTGCACACCAGTCGTCCGGAGCCGAACAGCAGCATGACCACCTTCGGGTTGTCCAGGCGGTACACCAGACCGGGGAACACCTCCGGCTCGTACTCTACCCTCTCCAGCCCCAGGGAGATCACGGTCGACGAGAGGTTCACGGGACTTCCCAGATCGGCCGAGGCCACGATGTTCTGTACGGTGACCTCCGGATAATCATCCACCGAAACACCAGTGGCCCGGATGGCATCCACGACCAGCTCAACCGCCTTTATCACCTGCTGCTTGTCCTTGGCCCCGGTGCACACCAGCTTGCCGCTGCGGAACAGAAGGGCCGCGGCCTTGGGGTTCTTCACCCGATATACAAGGCCGGGGAAGACCGCAGGATCATACTCCGCCCCTTCCATGGAAATGGCCAGGTGGTTCAGGTCAAGCTCCCGGCCCAAGGCGGCCGACGCGACTATGTTCTGAATAGTGTACCTGTTGCTAATGGCAATACCCGAACCAATGAACCGCAAACTACTATAAGCCAAACATGTTCGAATTTTGCTTTTATATGAATGATTTGGGAGCCTAGCGCCCCTCGAGCGAGAGGGAAGCATGCCGGGCTAGGCGCCGGCCATCAGGAAAGCCGGATGGGGCCGGCCCCGGGCATCCAATGCATCCCAGCAGTTCATCCGCAGTGGAAGAACTGCCTTACCATGCGGGAGCTGGCCTCCGGGTCCGCCCGGACCTCGTCACGGATTGTTTGGTCGCCGTAGGCTCGGAGGCGCTTGATCACGGCGTCGATCATGGACGGCCCGAACACGCCGTGGCGCTCGAAGATATCACGGTGGGCCTCCAGCTCCGCGGCGGAGTCGAAGCAGGACGCGGGAAGCTGGTCCAACGACATCAGCTTCTCGTGGTTCTCGGCGTGATGGATGTTCACGTCGACGTATGTCCTGCCGGCGACCTTCAGGGCGTCCTTCATCTCGAAGCCATGGCGAGCGGCCACCGTCAGGCCGGCCAATAGCAGGTACACGTCGGCCGAGCCGTCGGGGCAGCGGAACTCCACGGTCTGCTTCTGGGACAGGTCCATATCCGTCGGCGCCTCCAGCGGGTTGGCGTCGGCCACCATGTCAGTCCGGTGGGTCCACCCGAGCGGCACTCGCACCAGAACAGAGCGGTTGCGGTCGCCCCAGCAGATGGAGGTGGGCGCCTCCTGGTGCGGCACCAGTCGGAAGTAGGAGGTGGGGTTGGTGTTGCCGAAGGCGGTCAGGGAGGATGCGCAGGTCATGAAGCCCGCGATGGCGGTCTTCGCGACATCGCTCAGGCGTCCGTCCTCCACGTACTGGTTCAAGCCATCCTTCACGACGCGAGTGTGCACATGCATGCCGCTGCCGGCCTTCCCATCGGTGATCTTGGGCGCGAACGTCACGTCCAGGCCGTAGAGGTGGGCCATATTGCGGATGATCCACTTGGCTATGACCAGTTCGTCCGCCGCCTGCTCCACGTCGGTGACCATGAACTCGATCTCGTTCTGCTCATAGATCTTTTCACCCAGCGTGAAATTGCCCACCTCGGAGTGACCGTACTTGATGTGGCCGCCCGCCCGGGCTATGGCCACCATGCAGTCAGTGCGGAACCTCTCGAACTTGGTGAACGGTGCCGACTCATGATAGCCGCGCTGGTCCTCGGCCAGGAACAGGTCGTCCTTGTCGCCGATGACGTAGAACTCAAGCTCCCCCATGGCCTGAAAGGTCATGCCGGTCACCTCCTTGAACGACCTGCTGGCCTTCTTGAGGACGTATTCCGGCGATATCTCAGCAGGCCTCCCGTCCTTGTCGTAGAAGGAGCAGAGGAAGCAGAGAGCCGGTATCTCGCTGAAGGGGTCCATGAAGGCGGTCCTGAAGCGCGGGATCACGTAGAGATCGCTGGAGCCCGAATGCAGGAACCGAGGGAATATGTTGGAGCCGTCCACCCTCTCGCCAGAGGAAAGGATCTGCTCGAGATAGTCACGGTCGGTGAGAACGAAGTTAAGTGTCTTGAGCCGCCCGTCGCTGGCCGGGTAGCGGAAGTTTATCATCTCTATTCCCTGGGCTTCTATGAAGTTGATGATGTCCGCCTTGGTGAACTCCCCGGGAGACTTCTTGAGGAATGAGACCAGGGGGTTAAGGCTCAACGGCGCGTCTTGGCTCATTGGCAGCGGTACATAATGCTTTATTTTTAACATTATGCATTCAAGATGTAAAATTGGATAGAAAATGACGCTCTTTCGCTCGTTTTGAACAGTCGATAGGAGGAGAACGAGACGCGTGAGACGGCCGGGTGACATTGCGCCTAATTTATATTCCATCCGCTCAGAATGCAATAGGGCGTCACTATGAGGTCGGGCAACATCACAATGCTGAGCGTGTCGAACGCGGTGGCGTACGCCCTGATGATCGTGATCAACGCAGTGGCGGGAAGCACCACCCTGATCGGCGGGAGGGTCACGGCGGACGTCTCGAACGCCAATCCCACCCTGGTGACGCCGGCGGGCTTCACCTTCGCCATATGGGGACTGATCTATCTTCTCCTGGGCATCTTCGTCGTTTATCAGCTCGTGGTACGGCCCCGATTGAGAACCACGCAGGGGCGCATCGGATGGCTCTTCGTTTTGAGCAGCGCTCTCAACATACTATGGATATTTGTATGGCAGTACGAGCTCCTGGCGGTCTCCGTGATAATAATGCTCCTGCTCCTTGGCTCCCTGGTTGCCATCTATGTCCGCCTGGGGGTCGGAAAGGAAAGGGTCGGATCGGCGGAAAGGCTGGCTGTCCATCTACCGTTCAGCGTGTATCTGGGATGGATCACCGTCGCCACCATCGCCAACATCTCGGCCGCGCTCGTCTCGATCGGCTGGGACGGCCTCGGGATCGATCCGGAGATATGGGCCATCGTGGTGCTGCTGCTGGTGTTGATCATCACGGTGGCGATGGCCTTTGACCGAAGGGATGTGGCCTTCGGAGCTGTGATACTGTGGGCATTGGCGGGCATCGCCGCCAACCAGAGCGGCAACCTTACCATCGTCGCGGCCACCCTCATATGCGCGGTAGCGGTCGTGGCGGCCTTCGCCCTCAGCATCCTATACCGGCCCAGGCCGATGGTGGGGAGGACGTTCTGAAATACCGCCTTAATGAATGGAATGAAGAATGGTGCGAAGGGGGGGATTTGAACCCCCGAGTCCTTGCGGACACAGGATTAGCAATCCTGCGCCTTGCCAGGCTGGGCTACCTCCGCTCGGGCCACAAGATGGTGAGAACATTCTTAAATGTTTTCTTGCCCGCCCGGCCGTGCTGGCAATGAAGGCGGGCGGCAGGGCGCTCCGGGCCAACGCCTCTGCCGGTGGCCCTACGCCCTGAGAGGTCGGCCCCCCAGGGCCGGAGGGGTTTCAGGAGTTGTCCAGAACGGCGAAGGCCACGTTTCCGGAGATCTTCTGGATCCTCACCTTGACCTGAGCGCCCTTGGCGGCGCCAGGAACGTAGATGATGTACTTGTCCAGCTTGGCCACTCCGTCTCCCTTGCGGCCGACGTCCTCCACCATGACCTCGTAGACCCCGCCCTCCTTGAGCCCTTCCTTCTCGTCGGGACGGATGGCGCGGCGGACCCTCACCGGGCGGTGCGCGCCACAGGCCTCGCACTCCAGGACCAGGGTGCGGCCCTCCTTGTTGATGTGAGTGTCAGGTCGTCCGCATTCGGAGCACAGCACGAACGTCTCGGTGTAGTTGGTGATGCGGTCATTGAGCTGCGCGGGAGAGATCTTGGCCTTGAGGACGAGCCTCTGCCCCTCGATCTGCCCGGGCGTGCCCAGCTCCCTCAGGAGATAATGAAGCAGGTGGTCCGGCTCCCGGCGCAAAGCATCGATGATGGCCCCGAAGTTGCGTACCACGGTGATCTTTCCCTCCTGGAGCACATCGGGCTCAGGGACGGTGAACCTCTCGTGCTTCTCAATGGTCTCGGGAAGCTTCTCCTTTGCCCTTCCCAGCAGTGATAAGTAATCGTCATCGGCCATGGTTATCGACCTCTCAAGCTACTCCGTTGATATAAAGGTTCCTGGTTTCGTGGAAACGCTGGCCAGTTCCGATCGTATGCTAACGGCGGGGAAAGGGAAGAGGTTTGTTCAGAGCTCGTTGAGGCGGTTCTCCTGGACCTTCTTGTAGTCCAGGGCCGCCCTTATCAGCCCGAGGTGCAACGGGGATGGCTTCCTGGGCCGGGACTTGAACTCCGGATGGAACTGTGCGGCCACGTAGAAAGGGTGACCCTCCAGCTCGCCTATCTCCATCTTGATCCCGTCATCAGAACGGCCGGTGAACTTCCATCCGGCCTCCTCCAGTTGAGCGATGTACTCGGGGTTCACCTCATAGCGGTGACGATGGCGCTCCATGATCTCCGTCCGCCCATACAGCCGATGGGCGATCGAACCCTCCTTCACCAGCACCTTCTGCGAACCCAGCCGCATGGTGCCGCCCTTGGTCAGGACGCCCTTTTGCTCCGGCAATAAATCGATCACCGGGCTGTCGCACTCCGGCTTGAACTCGGTGCTGTGGGCGTCCGGCAGTCCAAGAATGTTGCGGGCCACCTCAATGGTAGCGATCTGGAACCCGAGGCATACGCCCAGGAATGGTACCCCCTTCTCCCTGGCGAATTGGGCCGTGGCTATCTTTCCCTCGGTGCCGCGCGAGCCGAAGCCTCCGGGGATCAGGATGCCGTCGCAGCACGCCAGCTCCCTGGAGATCCCGTTCTTCTCCACCAGCTCGGAGTCGAAGAAGCGGATCTCCACCTTTGCCTTGAGCTCCGCCCCCGCGTGGTGGAACGCCTCGATATGGGACAGGTAGGCGTCCGCCAGCTCCGTGTACTTGCCAACCAGGGCGATGCGGACCGTTTCCGAAGAATACAATATGCGGTCGAGGAACTCCCGCCACTCCTTCAGGTCCTTTTCCATAGGTCCGAACCCCAGCCGCCTGAGGATGTAGTCGGTGAGCCCCTGCTCCTCCAGAATGATCGGTACCTCGTAGATCGATTTGGCGTCGGGAGTGGAGACGACGGCCTCCAGCGACACATCACAGAACAGAGAGATCTTCTTCCTTATTGAGTATTCAAGCGGTGCGGCCGACCTTGCCACGATGATGTCGGGTTGAATGCCGATGGCTCGGAGCTCCTTCACCGAGTGCTGCGTGGGCTTGGTCTTCGGTTCTCCGACCGCGCCCATGATCGGCACCAGGGTGGTGTGCACGAACAGGCAGTTCTGACCCCGCCCCATCTCGCTGTTCATCTGTCGAACCGCCTCGAGGAAGGGCATGGCCTCGATGTCGCCCACCGTTCCACCGAGCTCCACGATACACACGTCAGCACCAGAGGCCTCGGCGACGGCCTTGATCCTGCGCTTGATCTCGTTCGTGATGTGTGGGATGATCTGAACGGTCTTTCCCAGATACTCTCCGGCCCGCTCCTTCTCTATGACAGTGCGATAAACCTTGCCAGTAGTGATGTTGTGGTCCTTCTCCAGGTTGATATCCAGATACCTCTCGTAATTGCCAAGGTCGAGATCGGCCTCCGCCCCGTCTTCCAGCACGAACACCTCGCCATGCTCGAAGGGGTTCATGGTGCCGGCGTCGATGTTCAGATATGGATCTATCTTCACGGCAGTGACCTTTAGGCCGCGGGACTTCAGCAGGCGGCCGATGGATGATGCGGTGATGCCCTTGCCTAGGCCAGAAATGACTCCACCAGTGACGAAAATGTATTTCATCGTCTCCATGGGAGCCTCCGATGACCCGGCTGAATATTAATCCTTTCTTGAAAGGTCTTCGGGCACCTGCTCAACGTCCCATTCGTATCGCCGTAGACCATGGACCTGGCTCCATTGATCCCTATACGCGGCGCACGCCGGCCGAGACGCTACTTGGTAGAATGAACTGGCTGAAGATCGATGGACCCATCGGAATTCATCTTAGCTCGATGTACAGAACAGGATCCACTCTAATCATGAAACGTTATAAAAAGCTGACAATGACGCTCGATGCATTTTGGTGCTTATAGTCCTACCAGGAATCGGTCAGGAAGACAACGATTGCCTTTCCTTGCATTTACGTATATTACGTAGGAGGTGATCCATCTGCAGGTTCCCCTACAGATACCTTGTTACGACTTAACCCTCCTTGCTGAATCTCAGTTCGAAGACCCCAATGAGAGATATCCTTACTGAAACCCAACTCGGGTGGTTTGACGGGCGGTGTGTGCAAGGAGCAGGGGCATATTCACCGCCTGATGTTGACAGGCGATTACTACGGAATCCAGCTTCATGTGGGCGAGTTACAGCCCACAATCCGAACTATGGACGGGTTTCAGGATTGTCGCCACCTTTCGGTGTGGAAGCCCATTGTCCCGTCCTTTGTAGCGCGCGTGTTGCCCAGGAGATTCGGGGCATACGGACCTACCGTTGACCTCACCTTCCTCTGGCTTAGCGCCAGCGGTCCCTTTAATGTGCGCCTCCTCCGGAGAAGAGACTAGCAATTAAAGGTGAGGGTCTCGTTCGTTATCTCACTTAAGAGAACGCCTTACGGTACGAACTGACGACGGCCATGCACCACCTCTCTGAAAATCTGGTAAGGTCATCAACCTGACTTTCATGTAACAGTCGCTGCTGGTGAGTTTTCCGGTGTTGAATCCAATTAAACCGCACGCTCCTCCCGTTGCGGTGCTCCCCCGCCAATTCCTTTAAGTTTCATCCTTGCGGACATACTCCCCAAGCAGCAGGCTTAACAACTTCTCTCCGGCACTGGGCGCCCACAAAGGACCCCCAACACCAAGCCCGCAGCGTTTACACCCTGGACTACCGGGGTATCTAATCCCGTTTGCGCCCCAGGGCTTCGTCCCTCACCGTCGGATCCGTTCTAGTCAGACGCCTTCGCCACCGGTGGTCCTTCCAGGATTACAGGATTTTACCCCTACCCCAGAAGTACCTCTGACCTCTCCCGGTCCCAAGTCTTCCAGTCTCCTCGGAAGTCGGACAGTTAAGCTGCCCGATTTACCCAAGGATTTAGAAGACCGGCTACGGACGTTTTAGGCTCAATAATATCGACCACCACTTGGGGCGCGGGTATTACCGCGGCGGCTGGCACCCGTCTTACCCGCCCCTTACTCCTCCTGTTTTTTAGACAGGAGAACAGCCAACACAAAGTGCTGGCACTTGGAATCCCCTCGTCGGGGTTGCCCCCATTGCGAAGTTTTCGCGACTGCTGCGCCCCGTAGGGCCTGGACTCATGTCTCAGAGTCCATCTCTGGGCTCCCTCTCTCAAGGCCCATACCCGTCACGGGCTAGTGGGTCCATTACACCCACTACAGCCTGATAGGCCGCAGACCAATCCTAAGGCACCGGAGTTTTCGGCCTTCAAGCATTCCAGCATAGAAGACCTATGGGGTATTATCCTCAGTTTCCCGAGATTATCCCCCACCTTAGGGCATGTTATCCACGTGTTACTGAGCGGTTCGCCGAGACCAGATGTCTCTCGACTCGCATGTCTTAATCGTATTCCAATAGCGGTGGCCGCCGGCAGGATCAACCGGAATCAATTCCGTTGGCAACCGTAATTGCCAAAAGGACTACACACTTTATTGAATCGGCAGGATCTATAAGTTTCACCAGCGATACCACGCTGATATTATTGGGATGGTATCATTGCATCGAGCGTCAGAACCAAGAGGGCACGCCTGATTGGCGGGGATCTTAGTTCTCCATGTCTTTGTCCGAAGCTTTGGATACGATCGCATCATAGCCGGTCTCTCGACCGTCGCTCTGGATCGTTTCGCAGCATCGGTTGCTGTGTTTCGCAGCTTACCCAGAGATGCATGGGAAGTATATAATACTTCGCATCAAGGGCTGCGTGTTCTTCGCGGGAGATCATGTTTCTTGGTCTCCCGGCAAGCTTTCCCACCTATGCAAGACAGGTATATAAAGCTTCCGAACAGGCAAAAGCCGCGTTCCAGAAGGATGTGTTCTTGTTGTTGTGCCACATCCTTGCAACTCCCACGAAAACACATCTTGTATAAATACATTCTTATGAGTCTCTACCTCCTCGCTATTCTTCGGCGGGAGGTCCTTGATCCAAAATTGCGCCTATACGGGCATGAGCAGATATAGATAAATTATATTATGGGACGGCGGAACGGCCCTCATGTACGAAAAAGAGGTGGAGGAGCGCGCGAGGGTGGCGGCCCGGAGGCCGCACCGCGCCGCCCCCGCCGAAGAGGTTTTCTGCCCTAGTAGATGTAGCTTGCGCTCGAGCGGTCGAAACCTTTCACCAGCTCCATGTTCATACCCTCGGGGGCCGGCATAGGCGCCGGGTAGGCCAGCGCCGGGAAGAACTGCATTATGTCGGCCGCCATCCTAGTGGCCAGATGATCCTTTCCGAACAGCACCTCAGAGATCTCCAGCGCCTTCCGCCGGGTCAGGGCCTCGTCCATGTACCCGATGGCATGGATGTACTCATGCAGCAATATGTGGAAGCAGTACGGCCTGTATAACACCGGAGACTGCTCCAAGATCCTTTGCATTGGGCCCCTGTTCATCACGATGACATTGGTCGCAACCGGATACAGGCCGCCGATCCATCCCTCTGGACTGCCGCCCAGTTCGGCAAGCCCGAGCATGAGCCCACCGCGGGACATTCCCAATCCGGCCCTCACGGCATCCTTCACTATCTCGAATATGTCCGCCAGATCCTTGGCCTTCTCCAGCCTTTCCCCGTAGAAAGAGACGTTTTCTCCTTTCACGCTCTTTCCACATCCGTAGGATTAATAATACTTTGTCTAGACCCTTCGGCATAGTTATTAACCTTGAGCTGCATGATTCGCCCGATGCGGCCTCACCCAGTCCTGACGATGGCCCTTTTCTACATAGTCGTGCAGGCAGGCGCCGTTCTCCTGGCACCATTGTTCCTGCCGCAGATGGAGGGTTTCCCGGACCCTAACGATCCGATCAATCCGCTCATCTACATCGCCATGGTGCTGGTCATGACGGGCATCATGCTCATCCTTATCAGGTTCGGCCGGCAGAGGATCCTGCAGACCATCTTCTACATCGCCATCTTCATCACCCTCCTCTATGTGTTCACCCCCTTGCTGCTGGAGGCGGAGCTCTCGTTGTCTCCTGACTCCACGGGCTGGCCATCGCTGATGGGGGCCATCGTCATCGCCATCGTGCTCATCGTGGCCCTGAGGAAGAGCGGCGAATGGTACGTCATAAACGCCGTCGGGCTGATCCTGGCCGTGGGCATAACGGCCATTCTCGGGATGGCCCTGGGCATACTTCCGGTTATGATCCTGCTGATAATCATGGCCGTGTACGACGCCATCGCCGTGTACAAGACAAAGCACATGGTGGCCCTGGCCGAAGGAGTGGCGCCCATGCGCCTGCCGATGATGTTCGTGGTGCCGAACCGCAAGGGGTTCTCCATGGACCATCTGGAAGAGGAGGGGGGCATATCCCGGCGGGACGGGCAGGAACGGGCGGCCTTCTTCATGGGCGTGGGCGACACCGTGATCCCGGGAATTCTGACCGTATCAGCGTCGATCTATCTCCCGGCGGCAGACTCGTTCATCCTCACGGCCAACCTGTGGGTGGCGCTGGGCACCATCGCCGGCGGGCTTCTCGGCTACCTCCTCCTGCTGAGGTACGTCATGCGGGGCAAGCCCCAAGCCGGCCTGCCATTCCTCAACGGCGGAGCCATCCTCGGATATCTCATCGCCTACCTGATCGTGTACCAGGACATCGGGCTGAGCGCGATAGGGCTGTGAGAAAGACAGGCGCTCCCACGAACTGACTCGCATCCTGAGGCCGGCGTCGCTCGCGACGGAGCCTTAGGGCATCAATGCGGCCCTTGCATCCCGTCCTGGCGCGATCGACCATCGCCTCCCTAAACCGATGTCGACCCACTGCTCGATGGCCAATGCAGCGGCTCATTGACCGTCGCGGTGACCTGATGCCGCGTCGTGCCGAATATTGAAGGTCGGGAGCGTTCGTTCGCTTGATAGGGCGCCATATCGAACGTGCTACGGAGAGATCGCTATAGCGCATTTTTGCCGCATTTCATCTCAAGGTAGGGATCGTGGGCGTTCTCGCTCAGGTAGATGTAAAGCCTAGAGACAACATAGTCGTGGGCATGAGATTCCTGGTGCTTTCCGATGTGCACAGCAGCAACCGCACCATAGCCTGGGCCAACCGCCTGGCGAGAGAGCATGGGGCGGACGCCTTCATTGTCCTGGGCGACATCGTCAACTTCAGCCCAGCGGACTGGGCGGAGGAGTTCCTCAACTCCCTCGACCTGCCTGCGTACGCTGTCCCGGGCAACTGCGACCCGCCGGCCGTGGTCGGATACATCGAGCGGGCCGCCACCTCGCTGCATCAGAGGAAGGCGGAGGTGGGAGGCATGACCTTCATCGGACTGGGCGGCTCCAACCCCACCATATTCGACACCCCCTTCGAACTAGAAGAGGAGGACATCGCGGAGAAACTGGGGCCCCTTATGGAGGGGGACGCTGTCATGGTGCTCCACTGCCCAGCATATGGCATCCTCGACAGGGTGAGCGGCGGCAAGAGCGTGGGCAGCACAGCCATCCTGGACCTTGTCAAGAGGTACCGGCCCCGGGTGGTGCTGTCGGGGCACATACATGAGGACCGCGGGGTTCTGGAGAACAACGGGACCCTGTTCATGAACCCGGGGGCCGCCAAGGACGGCTTCTCGGCCCTGCTGGACATCGGGGACGAGATCAGAGGCGTCCTCTTGGACCAGGTCATCGGATGAGATCTGCCCTATCCGGCATCAGAGCGAAGCAAACCTTTTATACTGCCGTCAAATTAGTGGCTGAGGATTAGTATGGCACTATGGCACGGAAAGTCCAAGCGTAAGCCCACCGGCGGACGCCTGGTCCAGAGCAGAAAGAAGCGGCGTTTCGAGGTCGGGCGCGAGCCCTTGTTCACCAACTTGGGCCCAGAGAGCCTGAGGAAATACCGCACCATGGGTGGTAACTCGAAGAACAGGATGCTCAGCGCTGCCTATGCCAACGTCGTGGACCCTGCGACCAACAAGGTTACCAGGGTCAGGATCGTAAAGGTCATGCAGAACCCGGCGGACCCCAACTACGTTCAGAGGAACATCATGACCCGGGGCGCCACCATCCAGACGGATGCGGGGATGGCTCGGATCACCTCCCGCCCCGGACAGGACGGAACCATCAACGCCGTCCTCATCGCCGAGTGAACCTGAGGCCGCTCGGCGTAATCGCTTCCACAATCCCTTCCTCATTTCTTCTTCATTGCCTCATGCCCGAGCGACGTTGCCGTCCATTCGCCAGGGCCGATGGAATCATTTAATAGCTCCACCATGTTCTTCCTGGCATGGCTAAGGAGTTCGACGCGGACAAGGCATGGGTGCTATGGCCAGAATATTTTGACGCGGGCCGCACCCGGGACCAGGGCCGACGCGTCAAGAAGAACCTGGCAGTTCAAGAGCCTCAGATGGTCAACATCGTCAAGGCCGTTGAGAGACTAGGCCTAGGATGGAAACTGGAGGAGGGGAAGAGCCATCCCGGTGCGTGGTGGAACAAGCAAGGACTCCTTCTGGTGGAGAACAACATGCCCAAGTCCGCCCTGCTGGTCAAGATCGCTCAGGAGCTGCAACGCTTACAGCGCCAGTGATCCGGGATGGATCACTTTGACGTAACGGCTAAGTGAAAAGAAGTTCGCGGCCACCCAATGCAGGGCGGCGTTCGATGAAAACTGCCTGGCGGGCTCAGCGGTCCTGGGAGGTCTCCACCTCTTCCACCAGACGCTTTCCCGTGGACACGCTGTCGACGGAATGGATGACCGCTCCGGCCTCGCTGATGCTGTTCTCCACATCCTCGAAAATAATGGCGTTGCCCTCAACGGTTATCTTCACGGTCTCGGTGTCCTGGTCCACTTCTATTATCGTGATGTTCACGCCGGACACGCCCTCCAGCACGCTAAGGTGCTGAGATAGCTCCACTATGCCCGGATGATGTGGTTTCAGGACGTCAAGGACTATTCTTTTTATGTCTGACACAGACCTTCACTTATCCTTGCGCTTCAAATGGTTTGCACATATAAAAAAATGAGCGTTTTTATGCCTCGGCACCACTTGCCCAGCAGTTCGAGGCCGCATTGATTGCCGGCCAAAAGGTTAATCTGTCCTTCTCTATACTCCACCCTATGCTCCCCTTCCAAGAGGTAAAGGTGCTCGACATCAATTCCGAGTACCTAGGGGTACCGATCGACGCGTTGATGGAGAACGCCGGAGAGGCGGCCGCTGACGTCATCATCAGGGAAAAGGGCGCCGGGAAGAGGATCGCGGTGGCCTGTGGCGTAGGGAACAATGCCGGGGACGGCTTCGTGGCGGCCCGCAACCTGATGCGCGATAATCAAGTGACAGTTGTGCTTGCCAGCCCTCCAGCTGAGATCCGTACCGAAGCTGCCCGCCGTGCATACGAACGCGTCAAGCACATCGCCTCGTCCTCAGTGGGGGTCGATTACGGCAAGTACGACATCGTGGTCGACGCCCTGCTTGGAACCGGCACACTGAAGGACGTCCGCGAGCCATACCGCACCATCATCGGCCGGATCAACAGCTCCGGCACATTTGTGGCGTCGATCGATGTCCCTTCCGGCCTGGGCACAGACATAACGGTCCGTCCCGACATGACCATCACGTTCACGGACGTAAAGCAGGGCATGACGCCGGAGAACTCGGGAAAGATCATCGTGCAGGACATTGGCATCCCGCCGGAGGCCAGCCTCTACGTCGGTCCAGGAGAGTTCGTCTACTATCCCACCAGGGGCCAGGAGTCCCATAAGGGGGAGAACGGCAAGGTGCTCATCATCGGCGGAGGCCCCTTCACCGGTGCTCCCGCCCTTTCCGGCCTGGCGGCATACCGCACCGGCGTGGACCTGGTCAGCGTGGCCGTTCCCGAGAAGGTATACCACGTAGTGGCCGGCTATTCTCCCAATATGATCACTCACAAGCTCCAGGGCGATTTTCTCACGGATGAGGAGGTTGACCACTGCATACACCTAGCCAGCAAGTCGGACGCAGTGTTGATCGGCCCCGGCCTGGGGACCGATCCCCGCACCATGGAAGCGGTTCGCAGCTTCGTGAGCAGGTGCGACCGCCCCATGGCCCTCGACGCGGACGCGATCATCGCCGTGGGAGCCGACGTCTCGGTGTTGAAGGGCAAGAAAGGGGTCATCACGCCCCATGCCGCGGAGTTCGAGGCGCTGACCGGCACGCCCCTGTCCCGTGACCACGTGGAGAGGGAGAAGGCGGTCAAGGAAGCGGCCGCCCGCCTGGGATTTACCATCCTGGCCAAGAGGCGCATCGACATCATCTCGGACGGCGTCGTCACCAAGCTGAACCGAACGGGCAACGCAGGGATGTCGGTGGCCGGCACCGGCGATGTCCTGGCCGGAGAGGTCGTCGCGCTTCTGTCGAAGCATGTCTCGCCCTTCAACGCTGCCCGCATTGCCGCGTTCCTCAATGGGACGGCCGGGGACCTGGCATTCCAGCGCCTCGGATATTCGATCATGGCCACCGATGTGATCGAGCATATTCCAGAGGTATTGCGCCGCTCACTCCGTAAATTGAGCTAAGAACCAGTTTATACCGCGACATCCATCTCTCGCGGGATGAGATGGGGGCTCATTTCCGACATCCATTCCAATGCTCCGGCATTGCAGGCGGTGTTGGAGGACCTTGATCGGGTAGACGTTGAGCGGGTGCTATGCGCCGGAGATGTAGTAGGCTACTATCCCTTCCCCAATGAGACCATCGACATGATGGCAAGAGCCCGCGTCATCAGCATCCAGGGCAATCACGACCGGGCGGTGCTGAGGATCGACCCCTCCATGATGAACCTTCATGCCGCCGATGCCGTGTTATGGACGGCCAGCGTCCTCAACGAGGGCAGCAGGCGGTTCCTATGCTCGATGCCTCTGAACACCACCGTGCGCTCCGACCGGCGCGCCATGAGCGTATATCACGGCTCTCCGAGGGACCCTATCGAGTACATCTACGAGGAGGACGCCGCAGGCGGCCTTCTGCGCCTGGCGAGATGCTCCGTGCTGGTGCTCGGACATACGCATATCCCATATGCGAAATGGTTCCCCGAGGGCCTTATCGTGAACCCCGGCTCGGTAGGCCAGCCCAGGGACGGCGATCCACGGGCCAGCTACTCCGTCATTGACACCGAGGAAGGGAGGGTGGACAACCATCGGGTGGAGTATGACCTGGAGGCAGTGGAACGCCGTTTCGAACGCACGAACCTGCACCGCTGGCTTCTGGAGCGCCTCAGAATGGGCGTTTGAGGGAAAATATAAACCCTCGGCCCTGTTCAGTTGAGTCATGAGCGTTCCCTGCCCCATCCCCGACCACCTGGCCCTGGAGATAGAGGATGCCAGGGCGGTGTGCGTGGGAGACCTGCACATAGGGCTGGAGTCGGAGCTGCGCTCCAAGGGGGTGCACGTACCATCGCAGACGCATCGCATGGAGGGGGAGCTTCTGCGCCTGAGCCCAGGACGGAAGCGCGTCATCCTGCTGGGCGATCTGAAGAACAAGGTGCCCGGCAGCTCCCGGCAGGAGTATGCCGAGATCCCGCGGTTCATCAAGATGATGCAACGGCACTATGGAACGGTGGACCTGGTGAGAGGGAACCACGACACCGGCATCGAGGAGTTTCTGCCCGAAGGAGTGAACGTCCACCCTGCCAGCGGTTTCTACCTGGGAGAGGTGGGCTTCGTCCATGGCCATACCTGGCCCTCCCCGGAGGTGATGTCCCGCCGCTACCTGATCATGGCGCACAACCATCCCACCGTGGCACTGGAGGACTCCCTGGGCAACATCAGCAAGGAGCCTTGCTGGGTTCGTTTTCCCGTGCGCGGGGATGCGAGCAAACGCTACGTGGAGGTTCCGGATGAGATCATAATGGTCCCCGCATTCAACCGCAGCCTGGGCGGCTCACCGGTGAACATCGCCGGAGGGAGGCTGCTAGGTCCCATGTTCTCCGACGGCCTGCTCGACCATAAAGAAGGGAAGGTATACCTGACCGACGGCATCTATCTCGGCACGATCGGCGACCTCATGGTGCGCAGCACCGCCCGGATCAGGACGCTCCCCCACCGCGGCCGGGCCGATCACTGACGCTTCCTGACCGATTGCCTCAGGATGGTCCTCGGCCCCTCTGGCGCCGTCCGCCGGGGGTCGCTGAGATATCTCTCATGATGCTTTTCCCCCAACTCGCACTCGCTGTCCTGGTCGAAGCGATGCAACCGCTCGATCGTCGGCCGTTCATCGGCGTATGGCCCGATGTGAAGCACCTGCGCCGAGACGCTTTCCTCCAAGCGTTCGAATCGAAGCCCAATGATGGCGGCTGCTTCTTCTAGACCTCTTCGCTCGCCTTTTCCACAGCCCTTCGCTGACCGGGTCGGGCAGCATGATCGGAGGTCCATCTCCAGTTCTCTCTCCGCTCGAGATCAAGGGCCGCCGGGTGGTCGACCCGCCACGGGCCCTCCGACGGAAGGACCCCGTAGTCCGGCCCGCCGTGCTTCTTGATGGCGAACTTGAGCGCGTACGAAAAGGAGAACAGAACCTCCACTGCCCGCTGGTGCTCCGCCGAGGTTCGGGGGTCGCCGGAGCCATCGATCATGAGGAAGTCCATCGCCGGCACTCTTATCAGGGCCGGTTCTGGGGATGCGTCGTACAGTAATCCCAGCTGCTTTCTCAGGTCGAGCTTGGGCATGCCCCTTCATCGTCGCCGCAGAAATTTAGCATTAGACCGGGCGCCATCGCTGGAGGAATGAAAAATGTGAAAAGGAAAAGGGTTGTGAAAGGGGTTTAGAAGTTCCTGATCTCCTGGTACACGGACCCGTCGGCGTTCCTGACCACCGCCCTGATGGGCATCTTGCCCGGCAGGGTGTGAGTGGCGCAGGAGTTGCAGGGGTCGTAGGCACGGAACGCCATCTCCACCTGGTTGAGGATACCAGGGGAGATCTGCCAGTTCTTGATGAGAGCCTTGGCAGCCTTGTTGATGGACATGTTGATGGGGCCATTGTTGTTGGTGGTGCCCACGATCATGTTGACGTCCTGCACGATGCCGTTCTCGTCCGCCACATAGTGGTGGTAGAGAGTGCCGCGAGGCGCTTCCAGAACACCGATGCCCTCTCCAGGGGTTCCCGCCTTGTTCTTGATGTCCTTGCTGGTGATGATGGGGTCCTGAGCGCACTCCAGCAGCAGCTCGGCAGCGTGCATGAGCTCGATGACCCTTGCCCAGTGGTACACCAGGGTGTGGTGTATGGGGCCTTCCACGCCAAGGTCCTTGAAGAACCCGGTGATCCTCTCGTACTGCTCCTGAGCAAGAGGAGTGGTGAAGCCGCTGGATGCGTTGAGGCGGGCGAGGGGCGCAGCGCGGTACATGCCGCTTCCGGGCCCGTCGGTGAATCCTTTCCACCCGACCTTCTTCAGGAAGGGGAACTTCTCATAGGACCAGGGCTCGGTGTGCTCGCCGAGGTGCTCCAGGTAGTCGTCCGGCTTGAACTTGAGGAACTCCTTGCCCGACGGGTCAACGACCCTGATGTCGCCGTCGTAGAAGTTGACCTTGTTGTTCTTGTCGACCATGCCCATGTAGTAGGTCTCATGGTAGTAGATCCCGGGATCCTTGATCAGGTCCAGGTAGGCCTGGTTCTTCAGGACGACATCGTCTAGGAGGCCAACGGTGAACTTGGCGAACTCCACGATGTCCTTGGCCCATCCCTCGATCTTGACGCGGTCCTCTTCGGCCAGGGGCTTGGACATACCGCCGGGGATGCCACACACGGGGTGAGTGGCCTTCCCGCCGATGATCTCCTGGACCTTCTGGGCGAGGGAGCGGGACCTCAGGACCTGCCCGCCGATCTCCAGACCGACGGTGTCCACCACGCCGAGGATGTTCCTCGTCGCGACGGGCGCGGCAGGGCCCATGACGAAGTCTGCGGACGCCAGGGCGTAGAAGTGCGCGATGTGGCTGTGGACGTAGTGAGCGGCGTAGAACAGCTCACGGAGCCTGACAGCAGCCGGCGGGGGCTCGACCTTGTAGACCTTGTCCAGCGCCTTGGTGGAGCATAGGTGGTGAGCGCCCGGGCACACTCCGCACAGACGGGGAGTGATCTTGTTCAGCTCGTCAACCGACCGGCCGATGCAGAACTTCTCGAAACCGCGAAGCTCGGGAATCTGCCAGTAGGTGTTCTCGACATTGCCCTCATCGTTCAGGAAGATCTCAACCTTGCCGTGACCTTCCAGACGGGTGACGGGGTCGATGGTGATCCTCTTTGACTCCGACTTGTGGGTCTGATCGGTTATTATTGGGCTCATTCTGATACCTCCGCCTTCTTCTCGGTGACCTTCCTCTTTATGATGGACTTCGGCATGGTGAACGCATAGAAGGTTCCCAGGGGGTCCTTGATCTCGGTCATCAGTTTGAGGATGTCATCCTCGGATAGCTGAGTTTCGTTGTCCTCTGTCCTATAGATGGACGCCAGGGCGCTCAGCATGGAGCCGCCATGGTCCTCGACGGCAGCGGTGGGGCCCATGCAGCCGCGGCAGGGCTGGTTGGCGTTCAGGCACTGTGCTCCGCAGCCGGCACGGGTGGCCGGCCCGAGGCAGATGACGCCCTGCTCAAGCATGCACTTCTCCGGGTCGATGTCGACCTCGTGAGCCAGGTGGACGCCGCTGATCGTCTTGACCGACTTCTTCCTGCCACATTCGTCGCAGAGGGTCTTCTGGGAAGCGATGTAGGTTCCCTTGGGGGGCAGCTCGGCGCCCTCCTTGACATGTTTCTCCACGATGTCCAGGAACGAGTTTATCAGATCAGTGGTAGGCGGGCAGCCGGGCATGTAATAGTCCACGTCAATGACATCGTCAAGTGTGAGGACGGTGTCGTACAGGACGGGGAGCTCCAGCTCGCCCTCGGGGGCCTCGTACCTGGGCTGAGGGAAGGTCTTGTCCGGGTTGACGCTGGAGAACGTCTTGGTGTAGACGTAGTCCATGATGGCCTTTTTGTTGGTCACGTTGGCCAACCCAGGTATGCCGCCGTAGCAGGCGCAGGAACCGAAGGACACCACTATCTGGGACTTCTGCCTGAGCAGCTTGGCGACGTGCTCGTTCTCGCTGTTCCTTATGGCGCCGTTGTAAAGGGTAACGGTGATGCTCTTGTCCGGCATCGCCTCGACATCCTTCAACTTGGTGTCCACGGCGATGGGCCAGAAGACGATGTCCGCCATCTCGGCCACCCCGAGGATCCTCTCGTCGATGTCGAGGAGAGCTACATCACAGCCACCGCATCCAGCGCCCCAATATTGTGCAATAGATACTCCTTTTGCCATTGGTAACACCTCAGTGTCCGTACTTGGCCCTCTCAGCCTCATGTTCTTTCTTCGCCTCGACAATGGGGTTGGGGCCCAGTTCCCGGATCGTCTCCACGAACTCCTTGATGGTAGACTGGAACTTCGCGCCCTCGGAGGCAGAGACCCATTCCAGCTTGAGGCGTTCCGGATCGAGTCCGTACTGCTCCAGCAGCATCTTGAGGAGGGCGATCCTCCTGCGAGTGCGGTAGTTGCCGCCGATGTAGTGGCAGTCCGCGGGGTGGCACCCCAGGACCATGACGCCATCGGCGCCCTTGGCGAAGGCCCTGAGAACGTGCTCAGGGTCCACCCTGGCAGAGCACATGGCCCTCAGTACCAGGAAGTTGGTGGGCATCTGTAGCCTGGAGACCCCCGCCAGGTCGGCCCCGGCGTAGGAGCACCAGTTGCAGCAGAACGCGATTATCTTCGGTTCGAACTGCCCCTCTGCGGCCGCCGGAGCGGCCTGGGTCTCGTGTTGGGTCGAAGACATTGTTCACTCACTCTCCTCAAGAGCCGCGTCGATGGCAGCGATGATCTGTTCGTTCTTGAAGCCCCTCTGTTCCATGGCGCCGGACGGGCAGGCCGCCACGCAGCCTCCGCAACCCTTGCACAGACCCTCGTTGACGACTGCCTTCTTCCTGTCAGGGTTCTTGGGGTCCTCGACGATGGTGATAGCCTTGTACTCGCACACAGGCTCGCAGATCGCGCAGCCGTCGCAGATGTCCTCGTTGACAGCGGCGATCACACCCTCGCTCCTCAGCTCCGGCTTGGAGATGATGGTTATGGCCCTGGAAGCGGCACCGGAAGCCTGAGCGATGGCCTCATCGGTGAACTTGGGCCAGTGGGCCAGTCCAGCCAGGTACACGCCGTTGGTGGCGAACTCGACCGGGCGGAGCTTCATGTGGGCCTCCAGGAAGTACTTGTCCTTGCTGAGAGGCACCTTGAGCATCTTGGCAAGCTCCTCGTTATCTTCGTGGGGCCTGATGCCGGTGCTCAGGACGACCATGTCAGGACGGATCATGATGTCCTCGCCCAGGATGGTGTCGTTGGCCACCAGTTTGAGGGCGTCGCCCTCCTTGCTGACCACTGGGGGCTGGTCCTCCGGCACGCGGACGAAATTGACGCCCAGGCGGCCGGCCTCCTTGTAGAGGTCCTCCCTGAACCCGTAGGTCCTGATGTCCTTGTGGAACACATACACGTTGGACGCAGGGTCGGCCTTCTTGAGCGCTATGGCGTTCTTGATGGCGTTGGAGCAGCACACCCTGCTGCAGTAGGGAGCCTCGGAGTTCCTGGAACCAACGCACTGGATCATGGCGATGGTCTTGGCGCCCACGGGGCCCTGCTGCATCTTGTTCTCGAGCTCGAACTGGGTGACCACCCTCTTGTCCTGTCCGTACAGGAACTCCTTGGGAGTGTACTCCTTGGCACCCACGGCCACCACGATGGCGCCGGTTTCGATCTCGCTGCCGCTAGTGGTCTTCACCTTGAAGTTTCCGACGAAGCCAGAAACGTCCTCGACGCTGGTGTTCAGGTGGACGGTGATGTTCTGGGTGTTGTTCACTCTGGTGATGAGCTCCTTGGCGAACTCGCGCACCTTGCGGTTGTCCTCCTCGTGGAAGAGCTTGAGCGCGTTGCCGCCGAGCTCGCCGGCCCTCTCAATAAGGTCGACCTTGAAGCCCTGAGCGGCCATGTCCAGAGCGGCGGTCATTCCGGAGATGCCGCCGCCGATGACCACGCCAGCGTGGGTAACGGGCAGCTTGCTCTCGGTGAGGGGTTCCAGCAGCCTGGACTTCGCCACGGCCATCCTTACGAGGTCCTTGGATTTCTGGGTGGCCTTCTCCGGCTCACCCATGTGGATCCAGGAGCACTGGTCACGGATGTTGGCCATTTCGAACAGGTACGGGTTGAGGCCGCCCTCCTTGAGGGTGCTCTGGAAGAGCGCCTCGTGGGTACGGGGCGTGCAGGACGCAACGACCACACGGTTGAGGTTCTCGCTCTTGATGACCTCCTTGATCTTCTGCTGGGAGTCGGCAGAGCAGGAGTACTTCATCTCCTCGGTGTACACGACATTGGGGAGGCTCTTGGCATACTGGGCGACATCTGCGCAGTCCACGGTTCCCTTGATGTTGATGCCGCAGTCGCAGACGAACACACCGATGCGGGGCTCCTGGCCCTCGACGTCGATCTCCTCGACATTGACCTCCTCTACAACCCCCCTCTTCTCGGCGATGAACGCGCCGGCCTTGGCAGCAGCGCCAGAGGCCTCAGCGACCGAGGTCGGGATGTCCTTGGGCGATGCAAAGGCGCCGGTGACGAACACGCCGGGCTTGGAGGTGCTCAGCGGGCTGTACACATCCGCGGCGGCGAAGCCGAACCTGTTGAGGTTGATGTCGAATATCTTGGATAGCGCGTTGGCGCCCTGTGGAGGCTCCAGGCCGACGGACAGGACGACCATGTCGAACTCCTCCTCGAAGATCTCGCCGTTGGAGGTGTAGCGGAGGAACAGGTTCTTGGTGACGGGGTCCTCCTCGACGCTGGCGACGCGAGTGGCGCGGTGCATATCAATGCCGTACTCCTTCTCCGCGCGGGCCCGGTAGTCCTCGAACTCCTTGCCGACCGCTCTGATGTCCATGAAGAATATGGTGGGCTTCAGTCCGGCGGTGTGCTCCCCGGCGATGATGGCCTGCTTCATGGCATACATGCAGCAGACGGACGAACAGTACTCGTTGGTCTTGGTGTCCCTGGAACCAACGCACTGCAGGAACGCAACCTTCTTGGGCGTCTGCTGGTCGCTGGGCCTGAGCACATGGCCACCGTAGGGTCCGGTGGCGGACAGGAACCTCTCGAACTCCAGGGAGGTCACGACGTTGGCGTACTCGCCGTAGCCGTACTCCTTCTTCAGCCTGGCATCGAACGCGTCGAAGCCGGGCGCAAGGATGATGGCGCCTACATCGAGGACCTCCTCAACGGGCTTGTCCTCGTAGTTGACCGCGCCAGCAGGGCAGTTCTTCTCGCACAGCCCGCAGCGTCCCTTGGTGAGCTTCAGACACTTGGTCTCGTCAATTGAGTACTTCAAGGGAACGGCCTGCGCAAAGGGGATGTAGATCGCCTTGCGCTGCATCAGGCCGGCATCGTACTCATTGGGCACCTTTACGGGGCACTTCTCGGCACAGATGCCGCATCCGACGCACTTGTCCATGTCCACATACCGAGGGTTGTGGCGGACCTTGACCTTGAAGTTGGGGGCCTCACCGCCGACCTCAGTTACCTCGGTGAGGGTCATGAGGTTGATGAGGGGATGCCTTGCCATCTCCACAAGCTTAGGCGACAGAATGCACATCGAACAATCGTTCGTAGGGAAGGTCTTGTCCAGCTGGGACATGACACCGCCAATGCTTGGCTTCTTTTCTACAACATATACCTTGAATCCCGACTCTGCGAGATCCAAGGCGGTCTGGACGCCGGAGATGCCTCCTCCGACGACCATCACTGCACCCATGTTATCCGACATTTCAAGCTCCTCCATGCAATATTATGGTTCTCACTCCACCAGTACAAAAATTCTCATTTGAATGTTCTTCGGTCAGTCTGACCCCGTTCACCGGAATCCTCGCTGTTTCGTTTACGAACATTCTTCCTCCAGTTCGAGGGCGGGACGCTGGGAAGCGCCGATCGCCCGATTCAAAGACCCGCAGCCTGGACCAGCAGCTGCCATGTACCATCTCACCATTCAAAGAAGAATGATGGTTCTGGCTTGGGTGCTTTTCCCGGAGAAAGGGATGTTCATATATTAACATATCGTACATTACTCCTGTTCATGGGGATTTTTAGGCCAATTTTGGCATCAATCTAAATAAATGTTTCGGCTTCTCGGCCTTCGAGAGACGAACGTTCGTAATCTTCCGATGATTGATGAGGGCCTTTCAAAAATTGAATCATAAAGGAAGGATTAATGTTCCCGCCTTGCCTACCCCGGGCCGTGTGGGAGATGCTTCCCGTCGCCGCTGTGCTCGGCACTTCGGGCATCGGCGAACTGTTCCGCAGGTACCATTACGTTGCCAGGCGAAGGCGGGGGGATGGGGAGCCCAGGCCCCGTGTGCAGGTCAGCGGACCGAAGGTCCAGCAGACGGCCTGCCAGATCTGCCTGGGGCGCATTAAGGAGGGCACCGAATACATCAGGTGCTCCTCCGGCCGGGCATTCCACGCCACATGCTTGGACAGGGTGGGAGGATGTCCATATTGCCAGAGGTCGGTCGAGATCAAGGGCAAGGAAGGAGAGCAACGAGCCGTGACAGCGCCGGTCGCCCTGCCCCAGCCGTCCGCTCCTGATCCCCCGTCGGACGATGGCTCGATCCTCTGCCCGGTGTGCGGAGTGGTGCTGGAGATGGATGCTCATTATTGCCTCAGCTGCGGCGCCATCTTCGTCGACCCCAACGGGATGTTCATCTGCCCGGACTGCAATGCCGAGCTCAGGGAGGGGGACATGAGCTGCGGACGCTGCGGGCGCATATTCGAGAAGTTGGAGATGCCACGGTGTCCGCAGTGCGAGATGGAGGTCTCGCCCAACGCCGAGATATGCCCCCGTTGCGGCTGCCTCCTGCAGGACCGCTGCCCTGAGTGCGGGGAAGAGCTTCCGGAGGACGCCGTCACCTGCCCAACCTGCGGGGCCGACTTCGAGTTCTTGTGATCGCTCAGGCATCTAAGTAGGTTAAAGTCAGCCATCAACGAACGAGTTCGTTGGCTTGCGACCTAGCTCGGCCTCGACTGCCTTGCGGCCTTCGGCCGACTGACACGGAGCCTGCTACCAATCCGCCTAGAGAAGGTGGCGATGTTCCTCGCGGCATTCAGATCGGCGTCCATCATGCGGAACATCTTGTTCGAAATGGCCAGTATGCTTTTTGACCCCACGGCCTACGTTCATCCTACCTTTGAGATGATGGGGGGTCGGGCGAGATTAATTATAACCTCAGGGCGATTCGTCGGCGGGATGCATAGATGAGGTCGTCGTTGGACATGAGCAGCATAGAGGGAGCTTCCTCACAGCTCTCCGCCGCTGAAGAGGAGCTTCGCCAGCTGATCGAGGAGATGGAGATCAGGACCGCCATCATCGGCTGCGGGGGCGGCGGCTCCAACACCGTCGGCAGGCTCGCTCAGGTGGGGGTTGGGAAGGCCACCCTGGTGGCGGCCAACAGCGATGCGCGGCATCTTCTCAGCATAAAGGCGCCCGTGCGCGTCATCCTAGGGAGGGAGACCACCCGGGGCCTGGGCGCGGGCTCCATCCCCAAGGTGGGCCGGCTTGCCGCCGAGGAGGCCCGGGATGATATTGAGAAACATATCGAGGGTTGTAGGATCGTGTTCGTCACCGCCGGCATGGGCGGAGGGACCGGAACGGGCGCCGCGCCCTACGTGGCAGAGATGGCCCGGAAGAACGGTTCGCTGGTGATCGGCGTGGTGACCCTGCCGTTCAGGGCGGAGGGCAGGATCCGCATGGACAACGCGCTGCGCGGGCTGGAGGAGATGAGCAGGTACTGCGACACCACCATCACCATCTATAACGACCAGCTGCTCAAGCTGGTGCCCAAGCTGCCCCTGGAAGTGGCTTTCAAGGTGGCCGATGAGGTGCTTATGCAGAGCATCAAGGGCATCAACGACATCATCACCACTCCAGGCCTGGTCAACGTGGACTTCAACGACATCTCGAGCATAATGCGCAACGGGGGCATGGCCACCATCGGGCTGGGGGAGAGCGATGAGCCCAAGGACCGGGTCAGCATCTCGGTGGAGGACGCACTGGCGTCCCCCTTGCTTGGAGAGGTAGACCTCAGCACCGCCCGGGGCGCGCTGGTGCGGGTGCAGGGCGGCCCCGATATGACGATAGCAGAGGCGGAGCGCGCCGCGCAGCTGGTGAGCGATCGCGTCAACCCCCGCGCCAGGATCATATGGGGATGCTCGGTGGAACCGGAACTGGAAGGCAAGATGAAGGTCATGGTGGTCATCACCGGCGTGACCTCGCCGCACCCGTCATTGAAGGGGCGCTGACCATGGTGATCAAGTCCAAGAGGGGGCGCCGGAGGTACATCACCTTCGCCACCGAGATGTCCACCTATGAGGAGATGATGCATTCCCTGGGCTCCGCCCTGAGGGGCGCGGGCATCGACTCGTTCAAGCTGATACAGTACGACGGGTCGAAGGGCATCGTGCGCGTCAGGCGGGAGGACCAGAGGGCCGCGGTGGAAGCCCTGGGCCTTCCGACGGAGGGGCTGAAGATCACGACCCTAGCCGCCTCGGGCACCCTGCGCACGCTGCGCGAGCGGTTCTTCCCGCAGAAATAGCGGCTCGGACCGACCGATGGGCACGCGGCCGATGGGGGCGGGACGATGGAGGGTGCCTTCGCAGGGCTGTTTGGCGCCATGGTCGCAGCTATATCGATGTAGGTGAGGTTCCAGAGGGACGAGGGTTGCGGCCCGCTTGCCCTAAGAACTTTCGCCCCACGTCCGCCCCCAGGGAAAACGAGATATATACGAGATAGTGGTTAATTTGCCTCCAGAGGATATAAGCTATATATCGGAGTAGAGCTTTAAGTGAAATTCGCGTGCTAGGAGTGATGTAATGCAACCAGGACAAATGGCATATGATCGGGCCATCACCGTGTTCTCGCCGGACGGAAGACTCTTCCAGGTGGAGTATGCAAGGGAAGCAGTCAAGAGGGGTACCACCACCGTCGGGCTGAAGTTCAAGGACGGAGCGGTCCTTATTGTGGATAAGAGGATAGCCAGCAGGCTAATGGAACCCAAGTCCATCGAGAAGATTTTCCAGATCGACGAGCACATTGGCTGTGCCACATCGGGCCTGGTCGCTGACGCCAGGGTCCTTGTGGACAATGCCCGTGTGACCGCCCAGGTGAGTAAGATCACCTACGACGAGAGGATCAGCGTGGAGATGCTGGTCAAGAGGATCTGCGACTACAAGCAGAACTACACCCAGTACGGCGGCGTAAGGCCGTTCGGGACCGCCCTTCTGGTGGCCGGCGTGGACGACCAGGGCGTTCACCTGTTCGAGACCGACCCCTCCGGGGCGCTCGTATCGTACAAGGCGGGCAGCATCGGCGCCGGCCGCAACGTCGTGATGGAGGTCTTCGAGGAGCAGTACCAGGAGGGAATGGAGATGGAGGACGCCATCGTCCTCGGGCTCAAGGCCCTCAAGAAGGCCACTGAAGAGGAGAGCCTCAACCCCAAGTCGGTCGAGATCGGCGTGGTGCGGGCAGGCTCCAACTTCCGCCGCCTCGGCGACGCAGAGGTCGAGGCCGTGGTGGAGAAGGCCAACAGCGCCTGAGCGTGAGCAGATGGTCGACGTCGACGAGGCCATAATCGGAAGGCTAGAGTCGCACGGCGAGACCTTCGAGATCCTGATCGATCCACGGGTCGTCAACCTCGTCCGTGATGGCAAGGAGGTCGACCTGTCGGAGCACATGGTGATCGACCAGATCTTCCGCGACGCCCGCAAGGGCACCAAGCCGGAAGAGAAGAAGATCGAAGAGGCTTTCGGGACCAACGATCCGCTGGCCATCGCCCGGCATATCATCCTCAAGGGCGAGGTCCAGCTGACCACCCAGCAGCGCAAGGAGATGCAGGAGAGCAAGCGCCGAAGGGTGGTCGCCATAATCGCCCGCAATGCCATCAACCCTCAGACCGGCGCTCCGCATCCTCCCACCCGCATCGAGTCGGCCATGGAGGAGGCGAGGGTGCATATCGATCCGTTCAAATCGGCGGAGTCACAGGTGGAGGGCGTTCTGAAGGTCCTCCGCCCCATGATGCCCATACGGTTCGACAAGGTCCGAATAGCGGTGCGCCTCACAGGCGAACAATATGGCCGGTGCTACGACTTCATCAACAGATCGGGAAAGGTCACCAAGGAAGAGTGGCATTCAAGCGGCTCATGGATCGGTGTCGTGGAGATCCCTGCGGGCCTGCGCGACGATTTTCTAGGCAGGCTCAATGAGATCACCAAGGGCGAAGTGGACACCAAGATCCTGAAAGGGACCATATAATATTAAGTCTTAAAACATGTTTCCGCGACAAGGCCTATTAGAACATATAGAAGAATAATATACACAGTTCGATCCGGACATTTGTAGATGGAGATAACATATGACCAATGATGCTTCAAGGCAAGAACGGGAGATCGTCATGCCAGGTGATCTCCTTGAAGGTGATAAGCTAAAACCGGGCGCCGGGACCTATGTGTCGGACGGGAAGATATTCGCGGCGGTGCTCGGGATCAGGACGGTCAAGTCGAACTACGTCAACATCATACCCATGGGCGGGAGGTACATCCCCTGCGTTGGGGACAGCGTTATAGGGAAGGTGGAAGACATTGGACCTTCCAACTGGCTCATCGATATCAACGCCCCTCATCCCGCTCCGCTGCATGTCAACGAGGTCCCCTGGAGGGTGGAGTTCGGAGACACCGCGAGATACATGAACGTAGGGGATGTCATCCTGGCCAAGATCCTCATGGTCGATGAGACGATGAGGTTCCAGGTGACCATGAAGGACCAGGGGCTGAGGAAGCTCCAGGACGGGCAGATCGTGGAGATCTCCCCCACCAAGGTGCCGAGGGTAATAGGCAAGAGCGGTTCGATGATCCAGATGATAAAGGGATACACGAACTGCCGCATCTTCGTCGGCCAGAACGGAAGGATATGGCTGGATGGCGAGGTGGACAACATCATGCACGCCATCAAGGCCATACAGATGATCGAACAGGACGCCCATTCGTTCGGGCTCACCGAAAAAGTCAAGGAGTACCTGGAGAGCGTTACGCAGCAGACGTCTGCCGCTCCCGAGTGAGGTTGATCACATGTCAGGAACACCCAGTGATATCAAACTTATCGACGAGAACGGAATAAGGATAGACGGCCGCAAGGCGGACGAGATGCGGCCCCTCAAGATCGAGGCGGGAGTGCTGAAGAGGGCGGACGGCTCCGCCTACCTGGAGTGGGGAAAGAACAAGGTCATCGCCGCGGTGTACGGTCCGAGGGAATGTCACCCGCGCCACATGCAGAACCCCGCCAAGGCCATCGTCCAGTGCAAGTACAACATGATGTCCTTCTCGGTCAGCGACCGCAAGAGGCCCGGACCGGACCGCAGGTCCATCGAGATCTCCAAGATCATCTCCGAGGCGCTCGAGAACGTCGTGTTCACCGAGAACTTCCCCCGGACCTCGATCGACGTGTACATCGAGGTCCTGCAGGCCAATGCCGGCACCAGGGTGGCCGGCCTGACCGCGGCATCGGTCGCGCTGGCCGACGCGGGCATCCCCATGAAGGACCTGGTCCCCGCCGTGGCGGTCGGAAAGGCCGATGGGCGTATCGTCCTGGACCTCAACAAGGAGGAGGACAACTTCGGCAGCGCCGACCTTCCCATCGCCATGATCCCCCGCACCGGCGAGGTGTTGCTCATGCAGATGGACGGCCACATGACCATGGAAGAGGTCGAGATCGCGCTGGGATATGCGAAGAAGGCCTGCCAGGAGATCTACGAGGTTCAGAAGGACGCCCTGCGCCGACGCTACGCCGTGCAGGCCGGAGCGGTTGATGAGGACGACTCGTCCGATGAGGAGGCCTGAGAATGGCAGAAGAGGTTATTTCACAGATCAAGAAGGGACACATCCACAAGCTTCTCAGCATGGGCAGGAGGGTGGACGGCCGCTCAGCGGACGAATACCGGCCCATCGTGGTGGAGACGGGCATCATCGAGAGCGCCCAGGGCTCCGCCCGGGTCAAGATCGGCAACACCGACGTGGTCGTCGGCATCAAGATGGACGTGGGTTCGCCGTTCGCCGACACCCCGGACCGCGGCGTGCTGACGACCAATGCCGAGCTCATTCCTCTGGCATCCCCCACCTTCGAACCGGGGCCCCCAGACCCGGCCGCCATCGAGCTCTCGAGGGTCGTCGACCGCGGCATCCGCGAGTCAGAGATGATCGACCTGCAGAAGTTGTGCATCAAGGAGGGCGAGGAGGTCTGGATAAACTTCGTGGACATTTATGTCCTCGACTACGACGGCAACCTGTTCGACGCCTGCTTCTATGGAGCGGTCGCCGCGCTGAAGAACACCGTCGTCCCGGCGGCCGAACATGGTAAAGGCGACGACTACCCCATGCCGCTGCGCCACTACCCCATTCAGACCACTGCCGTGAAGATAGAAAACTCTATATTATTTGACCCGACTCTGGACGAAGAGAAGGTCGCGGATGCTCGCCTGACCGTCACCACCGATGAGAACGGTGACCTGAGGGCCATGCAGAAGGGGCTTGCCGGCGCTCTGACGCTGGACGAGGTCAAGGGGATCATAGACACGTCCCTGCGCCTGAGCAAGGGCATTAGAGAGATCATAGGGTGATACACATGTCCAAATCAACCGAGAAAGCAGGAAGCTCCGGCCGTTTCGGCACTCGCTACGGCGTCGTGGTACGCAACAGGGTGCGCGACATCGACAAGATGCGCACGACCGACCACGAGTGCCCCCGCTGCCACCGCGCCGGCGTGAACAGGATCAGCAGCGGCATCTGGCAGTGCAGGGCCTGCGATGCCAAGTTCGCTGCTGGAGCCTACTCCCCGGTGTCCAAGAAGGCGCCGGTGGCGGTGTCTTCGACCGAAGAGCAAGGTGAGTGAACATGTACAAGTGCGGGAGATGCGACGAGCCCGTCCGTTCGAACGTCAACACCGTTGGCATTCAGTGCGAGAAGTGCGGCTCGAAGATCTTCTACAAGGAAAGGCCCAACGTGAAGAAGGAAGTCCGGCCCAGGTGAGGGATGCCTCGGGCAACCCTCCGGCTGGCCACCCCGCACGCACCAGCAGTGATGGGCGCGCTCTCCCCCGAGGCGGGGAGGGAGATCCCCCGCACCCGGGTCAAGCTGACCCGCGAGAACGGGGACATCGTCCTGGACATCGAGGCCTCTGACCTCGGAGCGCTCCGGGCCGCCCTTAACTCATATCTAAGATGGATAGAGATCTCCGAGCAGATCTCCGACATGGTAGGTGAACAGGATGGATGAATTGAGCCCCAAGGTCCAGAATCAGATCGCCCAGTTCCAGCAGTTGCAGCAGCAGCTCCAGACGCTTGTCAGCCAGAAGTATCAGATGGATATCCAGCTCAAGGAGATGCAGCGCACCGTCGAAGAGCTGAACAAGGCTCCCTCCGATGTCACGGTGTACAAGAGCGCCGGATCCCTCCTCATCAGGGCCCAGAGCAAGGAAGAACTGCTCAAGGAGATCGAAGAGGGCAAGGAGACCATGGAGATCAGGGTGAAGTCCTTGGAGCGCCAGGAGAAGGGCCTCCGGGACCGCTATCAGCAGTTGCAGGAGCAGATCAGCAAGGCGTTCGGTCCGGCCATGCAGGGCGGACAGGCCTTCTGAAACCCTTTTCCCAAACCTCAACCGCTTCTTCTAGAAACTGACAAATAGGCTATCCCCATACCTTCGAGAGATGTTTCTTGAAATAGTCCAGGCATTACAGGGGCCGGGACGCAAGGTCGTCCTACTGCACGGTAATGCCGACCCGGATGCCCTGGGGAGCGCTTTCGCCATACAGCAGGCGTTCGGGGAGGTCACCATAGCGGCGCCCGGCGGCATGGACCGAGTCTCCAAGGTGGTGGCCAGCAAGCTCTCGATCGATGTTATGGAGAAGGTCGACCTGTCCGAGTTCGACCTGGTGGCGGCCGTCGACTCTTCCTCGGCCGAACAGCTGGGAGTGGACGGCTCCCTCGTGTCGGTCGTGATAGATCATCACGCTCCCACCGGCCAGTGGACCGGCCCGCTGCACTATATCGACGAAAGCAGGCGCAGCTGCGCCGAGATCGTGCTCGACCTCCTGCACGCCGCTGACCACGTCCCGGACAGACGCACCGGGCTGGCGTTGGCGGCCGGCATGCTGACCGACAGCGGCCACTTCCGTTTTGCCAATGCCGCTCTGCTGGACAGCATGGCCTCGGTGCTGCGCGAGGCGCGCATCGGCATGGACGAGGTCATGGACCTCACCGAGATGGAGTCGGACGTGTCCGAAAGAGTCTCACAGCTCAAGGGCGCGCAGCGGCTTCGGTTCGATAGGGTCGGCGACCGCATCGCCGCCGTTTCGCAGGGAAGCGCGCATGAGAGCTCGGTGTGCCGCGCGATCATCCTGGCCGGCGCGGACGTGGCCTTCGTCGGCTCTCAACGTGATGAGAACTTCCGCATCAGCGCCCGCGCGAAGCAGGACATGGTGCGCAGGGGCCTGCACCTCGGCCGGCTGCTCGACGCGGTGGGCGGCGAAACGGACAATAGCGGGGGCGGGCATGCCGGGGCTGCCGGACTGACCGGCACGGGGGACGTGGAGGCGGTGCTCAACATGTGCATGTCCCGGGCCATGGACTTCCTGAGGGAGCTTCGGGACGCCGCCCGCGCCGAGGCCGCCGACAGCGAATGATTCAGGCCTTCTCGAACGAGGCCTTTAGGGCCCGGTAGTTCTCGGGGTGCTCCTCGAAGTACTTCCGCGACGGAGCCAGGATGTCGCTCAGCGTCTTGGCCACCCCACCCTTGAGGTCCATGGGGTGCAGTCCACCGGAAAGGTAGGCCGATTCCAGCTCCTCATAGCTGTTGAACTCCAGCCGCCCCCCGAACTTCTCCGGCCGTTCGATAATAATCTGCGATACCCTAGGGAACAATATTAGACGGGCCAGCGCCAGGATGGGGTTCCCTTCCGCTTCAGGCGGGCAGAAGCCCTTCTTGACCTTCCTCGCGATGTCCTCCGGCGAATCGTGGATGAGGAGCCCGCTGTCCGGATGGCTCTTGGACATCTTGTTGGCGATGGGGTCCATGCGGTTGCCTCCCTGCAGCCCAGGGAGAAGAGGCGTGTGCAGCGCGACCGGCACCTTCCAGTGCAGCTTCTCCGCCGCCTCGCGCGCCAGCATGTGGGCCCTCCGCTGGTCCAGACCGGCGTATGCCAGGTCGATGTCCAGGCGGAAGATGTCAGTGGCCTGCATGAGCGGGTACAAAAACTTAGAGGAATCGAGCTCAGCGTCGTCCTCCTTGCGGCCCATGATGGTCATGGCCCTCTTCACTCGGGACAGGGAAGTCACCTTCCCCACCTTCATTAGCATGCCCCAGTACTCGGTGGAGTCCATTATCTGGGACGCGAGCACGTACGTGACCTTGTCCCTCGGCACACCCAGGGACTCGAAGGCGTCCTGCATGTACCTGGCGCACAGCCGGATGCGCTCTATGTCGCCGCCCAGCTTGTCGTTGATGTAGGCATGCCAGTCGGCCATGAAGATGATGACGTCGAAACCGGCGTCGATCAGGTCCCTGATCTTGGAGGCCACCAGCGCCCAGCCCAGGTGGACCAGTCCGGACGGCTCGAATCCGATATACGCCCGGGGAGATTCCTTGGTGGCCAGGAGCTGCTTCAGCTCCTCCTCGGTTACTATCTCCTCGGCGTTCCTGGATACAAGGCGGTATCTCTCTTCGACGTCCATATTAACCGTCTCGACATGCGACCGGGCTTATAAAGAATTTCACCCCTGGACCGGGCCACTGGCTGTCATGGTCAAAGAGTAGCACGCCTCCGGGGAACGGACCGAAGGCCAGCGACAGCTCGGTCCGGCTTTTTTCGCCCTTCGCCCCCTTTAGCGCCTCTTTTCAGAACGGATCATCCGCCGGCCGTGACCGGAAGGAGCGAGATGGTGTCGCCATCTCGAACGACCGTCTCGAGGCCTTCGAGGCCGAGGATGTTCTTGCCGTTGACGAGGAGATAGATCAGCTCAGAGAGCTCCTCGCCGCGGGGGTGGAGCAGCTTCCCGATGCCTTCGTATCTCGACTCCAACGCGTTAAGGAACTCTCGCGCGGTGCTGCCGTCGAAGTCGATCTCAGCCTGATTGACGCCTGTAACCGCAGCGGGCGGGCCGAAGGTGCGGAACAGCACCCTGGTCAGTCCTTCCACCTCTTGACCAGGTCCTCGGCCGCCATGTTCACCACGTCCTTGACCATGGAGGTCGGCGGACAGTAGGCGTTCTCGAACGAGGTCACGAACTCCTCGGCGGTGACGTCCTTGAGGATGGCGGCCGAGACCCAGTTGATCCGTCCGTTCAGTTCCTCGCCCCCGGCCATCTGGGCGCCCAGGATGCGGTGGCTCTCGCGGTCGGCTATCAACTTCACTTCCAGCCGCTTGCCCCCAGGGTAGTACCTCGCCCTCGTCGATCCGGAAGCGCGGCCGCAGACGACGTCGAGGCCATAGTGGGCGGCAAGGCCGGTTGACATCCCGGTGCCGGCGATCTGCATGTCGCCGACCTGGGTGATCCACGGACTTAGGACCGCCGGGAACGATGCGTAGCCGTCGGCGGCGTTGATGCCCGCCACCCGGCCCTGTCTGACCGCGGTGGAGCCCAACTGGCTCATCGTCGGTCCCGGCGCCGCGGCGCTCTCGCATGAGATTACGTCGCCGGCGAGATATACCGATGGAACGAGACGCCCGCGCTTGTACGGCTGCAGCGTGGCCGAGACGCGAACGGCGCCCAGCGGGCTGACGTCAAGGCCGAGCATGTTCGGCAGGTCCAGGTTGGCGCGGACGCCAGTTGCCATGATGACCATGTCGCACGGCACCTCCTTCGACCCCACCATCACCGATCTGACCTTCTCGGTGCCGTTCATGGAGCCGATCGGCGTTCCCAGAACGAACTTGACGCCAAGGCCCTCGCAGTACGACTGCACCATCTGGGCGATGTCCTGGTCGCATATGCGCGGGATGACCTGAGGGAACATCTCTATGACCGTAACGTCCATTCCCGCACGACGGAGGGCCACGGCCATCTCCAGACCTATGACCCCGGCGCCCGCCACCACCACGCTCTTTGCGTCCTTCATCGCCTTCTGTATCGCCATGCCGTCAGCGATGCTGCGGACCGTGAACACCCCGGGAAGGTTGGCACCCTCCACCGGAGGAACGAACACCTTGCCGCCGGTTGCGAGGATCAGGGAGTCGTACTCGACCGTCTCGCCGGTTGCGAGGGTGAGGGTCTTCTTGCCGCCGTCGACCGACGCCACACTGGTCCCCGTGCGGACGGTGATGTTCCTCTCCCTCCGGTAGAACTCGGGGTCGTGCATCACGATGGAGGGAAAGTCCTTGATCGTTCCCTCTAGGACGAAGGGGATGGCGCAGGGCGAATACGCTATGTGCTCCTCTTCGGTGAACACCGTCACCTCGGCCTCACTGTCCGTTCCCCTGGCCGCCGAGGCGGCAGTCATGCCGGCCGCGCCCGAGCCCACAACCACGATCTTCTTGGCCATGTTCTACCAGTTCTGAGGCATGTTCCGATTGATATTAATATTTGCGGCGACGCGGCGCTGGCCGTGCGGCAGCGTGATGCCGCTATCATTAACTGTATCGACGGCCGGGGAGGGCAAATCTAATTATCCGGGCCATCATCAGGGAGGGATAACATGCCCCGCATCATCGATCTGAGAAGGCCGGCCGCCGTCTGGAAGGAGCAGGACGTCATCGAGGGCCGCAGGGTCGACACCTTCGTGACGATATTCCTGACCACTGGATGCTGGTGGTCCGCCAAGAAGGGATGCTTGATGTGCGGCTACAACGTCGACTCCACGCCGAAAGTGAAGGAGGAGCATCTCCGGGCGCAGCTGGCCAATGCCATGGAGCGGTATGACGGCGAGGCGATGGTGAAGATCTACACCTCCGGCTCGTTCCTCGACGATAATGAGATTCCCCCGTCGTTCCGGGAGGAGGTCTTCAGGACGTTCGACAACGCCGAGCGCATCCTGTTCGAGAGCAGGGCCGAGTTCGTCACGCCCGAAGCGCTGGACGGCCTCGACCGCCGTTCGCAGATCGCCATCGGGCTGGAGAGCGCCAACGAGGACGTCCTTCGCAAATGCGTGCGGAAGGGGTTCACGGTCGACGACTATCGTAAAGCGGCCGAGGCGCTCGCTAACGCGGGACTGCCGCTTCGCACCTATCTTCTGCTGAAGCCTCCCTTTTTGACGGAGAGAGCGGCGGTGGAGGATGCGGTGATGTCGATCGCCTACTCCTCGAAGTTCTCGGAGAGCGTGTCCGTCAACCCGGTCAACGTGCAGAGAGGAACGGTCGTCGAATCACTGTTCAGGCGGGGCGACTACCGCCCGCCATGGCTGTGGAGCCTGGTGGAGGTGCTGAGGCGGGGAAGGGCGCTATCGGAGTGCCGCCTCATGTCCTCGCCTTCGGGCGGCGGGACGGTGCGCGGAGTGCACAACTGCGACGCGTGCGACAGAAAGGTACTTGAGGCGGTCCAGAGGTTTTCCTTTGAACAGGACCTGGCAGAGCTGGACGGCCTCGAATGCGGATGCCGCGACGAATGGGCCGCCCTCATGGACGTCCAGGGGACCATGGGTACGACGGTGGACGTGGCGCGGCACCTGAGCAATGAGCTAGAGTTCGATTAGAGGGATCATAATGCAGTTCGATATCAAGAGAGGACACGGAGGGGCCCTGGAAGGGGACGGATTGAAGAAGCTCATAGAAGAGAAGCTGGGCCCGGTGACGGTCGAAGGGGATAAGCTTGTCACTTCGTTCGGCGCCACCACCCGCTTCGAGGCCCAGCTGCTCAGCAAGACCTCCATGGAGGTCTCCACGCAGTCAGACAAGAACGCTTCTCCGGAGGCCATGATGGAGTCCAACAAGAAGTACAACGCATTCATGGAGGCCGCCACCGGCTTCTCGGCCAAGGAGCGCTCCAAGCGTATGCAGAAGAAGGCCAAGGAAGGCAAGCTCTAAGCCCCTGCGGGGGCTGAAACCCTTGCCTACAGACCTTATCGATCTCCTGAGAAGGCCCGGTCGGCGGATCGGACGGGATATCCCTGGCGTACGTCCTTGGCTCAGACCAGCACTTCATCGTTAAGAATGGTCCGCTTGCCGTGCTTGAACATGTGCACCGGGCCGCTATGGCTGAGGATCCCGGCGCCGTACATGAGCGCGCTGCCTTCGGGAATGCCGAACAGGGTCCGGCCGGCGGAGGCCTCGATCACATACTGATCCAGCTCGCGAGTGTAGCGCGGGACCACGGAGAAATCGACCAGGTTAAGTCCGAGGATCATGTGGTAGGTGCTGCTGTACCTGTCGGGAGGCAGCAGCGCCAGCATGGGCATCAGCAGGGCGCCGGCACCATTTCCCATTATAACTCCCTGATAGCCCTGAAGAAGCTTCTTCATGCCCGAGAACCGCAGCGCCTTCTGCATCGTCCTGGCGTCCCCGTCGTCCAGGAACACCATATCGGCGTTGCGCAGCCTCTTGGTGAACTTTTCAACACCGTCGTCCGGCCATGCCGGCTCCGCCGTCGCGCCAAGGTCGCGGAAGGCGTTCACCAGTTCCGCCGTCTTCTGCTCTGCGGCCCGGCGCTCCATACCCCACGGCAGAAGAAGAACATGGGGGCTGTCGCCCGCCTCCCTGAGCGCGCGGGTGGTGATGCGGACGCCGTCATCCAGGAACGGGTCGTGCCCCCCCAGGAAGTAAAAAATGGCCATGGGTGTCCCATGGAGGTCATATTATTCACCTTTTTGGCGGAACGTTCGTAATTTCATTGGCTTTCGGAATATGGGTCGAATGGGGAGAGGAGCATTTCGTTACTGCGCTGTCAGGGCAACGGCATGCTGCAGATTGACTAAATACTAATGAAAGGGAAATGGTTTAGGACGAAGTCTAAATCTACATCACGTTTCTGCTGCGGCACGGATATTCCACTGGAGGAACCAGCTATCTCTGTGTTGCCCGGCCATCAGTGCTTGCGGCTCGATGATTATCCATATTCCAGGTGCTAATCCAAACGAGGTGAGGTCGTTGTAATAATAATAGCCATATCCACCTAAGTCTGGAAGATGCACGAGGACCATCGAATGACCGGCGCCCTCTGAGTTGCTGAAGAAAGCTACTGCCGACTCAATGCCCGCTAATTCAAAAAGAGAGGAAGCCAGTATTGAGAAATCTTCGCAATCCCCGGTCCCACTGGATAATGTTTCGGTTGGAGCAAAATACCTATCGTAAATGTCTGGCTTGTATGTAATATTACCATGAATGAAGTCCAGAATTTTAGTAATCTTCACTGTCGGAGAATCGGCATCCGTAACGCCAATCATATTCAGTATCCTGAACTCAGTTACAAAGGCAGCATTATATCTATAATATCCAGCGTGTTCATAGTACATGTCGCCAACCGTCTGCCAAGAATATGAGGCTCGGTCATGCATGGAAAGATGTGCGCAGAATTCTGCTTTATCTTGTAGAAGTATTGCCCCACCGTGCTTTTCCCTAATGGACATGTAGTAATCGAGGTCCAGGCTGCTCAGCCTAACCATATCTAGGTACGATAACCTCTGATAAATATCGTCATATGAGGCCTGTAGATCTTGATACTGCCACTGAAGGACTTCTAAATCCCCTTGAAGTTCCTGATATAAAACAGATAGCAGTTCATAATCCTCCAAAAGCTGATCGTACTGCCTCTGCAGAGCATCCTTCTTTTGCTCCAGTGATGAAAATGAGGATTGTAATGCTAAGTATTTTCCATGGAGCAAATTATAGCTTTCTTGAAGGGCAAGCAATTGCTGGAAAATCAGAGTCTGATTTGCCTGCAACGAGTGATATTGTAATGTTAAATTTTCATAATCACATTCCAGTACATGGTTGGTGTTGCTCAGATCAAAATATGAGGACTGAAGGGCATGGTATTGTGCTGTTAAGCTCGATTCCTGAGCCTGTAATAGTAAAATCTGGTTACTCAACGTGGATAATTCCGTTTCCTTATCGTTAGCCAGGCCCTGTAATTGAGATGCATCATTATCCAAGCCTTGGTAGGACACAGCCCATGAGACGTTTGTCAGCAATAGCGTGGCCACTAACGCGAGAGCAATCAGAGATCTCTTCTCCATATTTTCCCCACCTAGGAAATAAAATATCATTATATAATTGTTTCATTAGATAGTAGAAATCCAATATATGTTACCTTAATCAACAGCATGTGACAACGGAGATGTGACGCCCTGATTACATGGGTATCCTTTACGACGCACTTGCTCCTCGATGGTTTTTTGCGCAAATGGCAACAAAGGATATCTTTCTGATATAGAGCTCGAAACTTGCGCGAATGGGGTTCTTTCCAATACATGCGCAACATGAGTAAAAACTCATTATGTTGCCTCCTGAACTGGATGACTTCGAAGGAGCGGTTCGAATGCACCTTGCACCGTGAGAAGGCCGATTGGGCCTGTACCATGAAATAAATACTTACAACCTAGGGACGAAGTGCTCCAACCTTTTGATGATGGGCATCCATTATGAGCAGAAGATTACCACCGAGGCGATCATGCTCCCTGTGCGCCGGAAATCCGGGCGCTCCTAGAGCAAGCCAAGGTCTTTTTGACCGAACTAGAACAGACCATCAAATCCGGTCAGTGACTTCTATCTCACGCAGAGGATGTTACTTCCAAGGAGCTGCCAGGGATGTCTTTGATACAAGTCATATATGGCACTAGCATAATCTATAGCAACCCATCTCACGACATAATTGTACTACTGGTTAGTAGTCAAGTCTAGCATTTTTGCCTATCTAACCCGAAATATATAACGTCTGATTAATATGCACTGTTGAAGGAAAATATTAGAGCATAAAATAGGATTGGAAATCCTGAACTACTAAGGAATATGTCCTGAGTCATTAGTGTGAATATGAGAAGCCTCCCCCCACAGTCGTTCTGGTGGATATCTTTAATAACGTCGCCCCATTTCGAAACCGGACATGTCGGGGAGAGCGTTGACCATACGCATGGGCAATGGCGTGGAGGTCCTTGGCGATAAGGAATATCATTTTGATGCCGAGGTCATCGAGGCCTGCGGCACCTTCTGCATATCGCACGCTCATTCCGACCATCTACCGAGAAGGATCGCCGGCCAAGAGGTCATCGCCTCCGACGTGACGTTGCGCTGCCTCAATGACAGGAGCAAGAAGAAGCTATCCATGGCCCCGGCCGACGGCGTCACCATGCTGGACGCCGGGCACATGGCTGGCTCCCGCATGTTCCAGGTCGAGGTGAACGGCCGCCAGGTGCTGTACACCGGCGATCTGTGCACCAGGGACCGGTGCGGGAATCAGGGCGCACGTCCGGTCAAGACCGACGTGCTGATCATCGAATCGACGTATGGCAAGCCGCGTTATGTGTTCCCTCCAAGCGATGTCATCGCCTCGCTCGTACACGACGAGGTGGAGGACAACTTCTCGCAGGGGCGGTCCGTCTCGTTGTACGCGTACCCGTTCGGCAAGTCGCAGGACATGATCCGCGTGCTTCAGGACCTCGGCCCGTATGCCGATCTGTCGGTGTACAACGCCACTTCACTGGTGCGAGGCGAGTGCGATCCGCTCGAATGCAACCTATGGGACGGGGAGGAGATCGACGAGCCGTTCGTCGTCATCTGCTCTCCATGGCTGAAGCGCACCAAGCAGGTGGAGCTGATGCAGAACAAGAACGTCAAGCGTCTGGCCGTCTCGGGCTGGGCCATCGACGCCGGCTACAAGCGAAAGATGGGCGTGCATGAGGCGTTCCCGTTTTCGGACCACGCGGACTTCAACGACCTGATCGAGTTCGTTAAAGGATGCGAGCCGGAGCTGGTCATCACGCACCATGGTTCGGCCGATTCGCTGGCCTACGAGATCAAGTCGCGCCTCGGCATCGACGCTCGTCCCCTCATTCGCGGACAGCGCAGCCTGGCGGAGTTCTGAACTCACCTCAATGCTTCATTGCCGCCGCGCGCTCCATAACGATGTCACCTATCCTCTCCAGGCGCTCCTCCGAGAACAACCCGGAGGAGATGCTGCTGGTGCCGGTGGACGAGAGCATGAAGACCTTCGCGCTGGACACGTCAAAGTGCCGCGCCAGCGGGCCGCGGACGACGTGCACCATCTGCACCCTGTCGTAGCTCATGATGACCATCTCGCGGTCCAGTATGCCGTTCACGAAGGTGAAGAGCTCCTCGCCGGTGTCCACCTCCCGCACTCTCAACGAGACTGATACGGAGTATGCGATCGCGAGGACCACCAGAGCGGTCACGATGGGGAGGGCGTACGGCAGCAGGGCGCCGACGATCCCACTTCCTTCCCCTGAGAGTCCCCGGTAGGCAAGAAGCGACGGGTACGCCATCGCCGCGATGATGGCCGCGGATGCAACTATTCCCTTGACCACCAGGACGCGCCTGGCGCCCGCCGGCTGCTTCTCCGTCTGCCTCTCGTAGATGAACTCCGGAACCAGCTCTTGCAGGAGGCTTTGAGTGGTCGTGTCGCTGGCGAGCAGGCTGATAAGCGGCCTGGTGTTCCCGCTGCCGTCGTCCGAGCCTATGCCCACGACCTCGGCCTCGATGCTCGAACGGCGCAGGAGGCGAGAGAAGAGGGTGTTCTTGACCCTGATGGCGTTGATGCGGGAGATGCGGAACGACGTCTTGTACGTGCGGATCAGTCCGTGCTCCAGGAATATGGTGTCACCCTGCCGATGCACCTTGAAGCCGTAGTAGTAGATCATGTGCCTTATGGCCGGCAGCGCCAGGAAGATGAAGAACATCAGCAGGGAGATGAGCACGCCTCCGGGGCCGGCATCCACCTCGCCGACGGCGACGCGGTACTGCTCGACGATCGAGTTGAGGAGGAAGAACGCGCCTATGATGCTCTGCTGGGTGGGAACGCTGAACAGCCCGTGGAGGATGACGTCCATGGTGGTGAAGCGGACCACCTGCTCCACCTCCTCGAACGATGGCATCTCGTCGCTGTAGACATGGCGGGAGATGTCGTTGCGAAGCCGATCGGCGAAGTGCTGCTCGAAGGTCAGCGACGCCTCTGGCTTGATGGCGTTATAGCCGGAGTTGATGTTGACCAATAGCTTGGACGTTCCCGATAGGCGGTTGAGAACACCACGGTTGAGGTTCACTGAAGCGATCCTCGAGTACGGGATGGTCTTCTTGAGCTTGAACAGGGTCTTCCGCTCGACGACGATGTCCGTTTCGCCGAAGCGGACGAAGGTAAGCTTCCACTGCCGGTAGTAGAAGACCAGCAGCACGACGAGGGCGGCCGCGGCCAGGCCGGCGATGATGAGCATATCGAGCGATTCGCCCGCCGTGAAGAAGATGATGATCAGCAACGCTATGGCGGTGCGGATGGTGTTCTCCACGATGATTATGGGGTGAAGCCTCAAGCCTTGTTCGGACACGTCACTCCCTGCCCCGCAGCATGCTGTTGATCAGTTCGGTGAGGCGCTCGACGATCTTCTCCGCTTCGTCGATCTCAAGGTAGCTGATGGTGGCCACCCCGCCGGCGGTGGTGATGTTGACGTTCGCCAGCCCGAGCATGTTGTTGACCGGCCCCCTGGACACCTCCACCTGGTGCACCCGCTCTATCGGAACGAGTATGTGCCGCAGGATGATGATGCCATAGCGCACGTCCACCTTGTCCGCGGTGATCATGTACCGGTAGCGGTCGTAGTAGATGCGCGGACCGACGACGAAGTAGATGAGGAGCAGGACCATGCCGGCCGCGGCCAACATTATGATAGGGCTCGCGCCCGGCTCGCGCGCTGTCGGAACGAAGTTCAGCAGCAGGAGGAAGACTGTCAGGACGACCGCGTAGACGATGCCGTTGTTGATGTACATCGACAGCATGCACTTCCGGTTCAGCCGGCGATAGTCTTCCGTTTCGGCATCTGCGATCTCAGACGTTTCCATGTTCATAGATGCACCATGATGGCCGGTGATGCTCGTCAGGGATTAAGGCGCTTCGGTCCCCCACGTCGGTTGAATTGATGGGGGGGAGGAGTACCTGGCAAAGTTTTTCCGACGTCGGATAGCGCGTCGACCTGGTGAATAGCAATGACAGGCAACGCTGCCTTAGAACACCGTATACCAAACTATCGGCATGTGAATGGAGAACGTTACATAGGTCGCGGCGAGCACGCCACGGTCAATCCCAGTCGATGGCGGTATTCGCTTGTTCGAGTCATTGTCCACTAAGCATTCAAGGAGCCCACCGCGTATGTGCTCGCTCGAGACATCACCATGCGAAGAGTGTTGGTCGACTGAGCGCATGTTACGCTAGATAACTTCAGATTTGTCACAAGTGCGCATCGAAGCAGGCATCAGGACCTAGCGGGGCGCTCCGAAGTATGGGTACCGGAAGGCTAGATGTTCGAGATGTCCTCTGTTGTCAAGCGGACCATGGGCGGCGAGGTGAGGTCGCGCCGGCGAGACCTCTTGAACTCGAGAGAACAAGCTCTGGACGCGGAACGGGATGCGGCGTTCGGATTTGCTCGCCTAAGTTCTTTCTAAAAAAATATCGAAGGAAGGGGTTTGGGGATCGGGCCACTCAATTCATCGGCGAACGACTTTCTTCCATACCTCCACATTCTCAAGCGGCGTTCCGGGAGCGACGTCGCATCCCGCCCCGAGGATGAAGGCCCGGCCGGCCGCCTTCTCAATGCACGCCCTGGACTCGGCAAGCACATCATCGGGCGTTCCGCTGAACAGGGTCTGAGCGGGTTTCACGTTCCCCAGTATGGTCTGCTTGTCGCCGACCTGTTCAAGCGCGTAGCCGACATCCACCTGGTAGTCCATCGAGAAGATGTCGGCGCCGACATCGACCACGTCGTCCAGGCGATCGCTGGTGTCCCCGCAGATGTGGATCAGGAGGTGTTTCCCAGCGTCCCGTACGACCTTGCCGCACTCCCGCATATATGGCTGCGAGAACTCCACGAAGTGCTCCTTGGAGATCAGCGACCCCGAGGCGGTCGGATCGCACAGGATGACGCCGTCCGCGTCCGAGGTCACCGCCACCTTGAGGTACTCCTTCATCACCTCGGTCGCCTTCCTGAGGAGGCTATGCACGAAGTCGGGGTCCATGACCGTGTCCATCATCATGGTCTCCACCCCGCGCATCTCCCCCGCCAGCGTGAAAGGGGACACCATGGTCTGGGCAAGGAACTTCTCTTTTCCCAGTTCCTGGGCCAGGATGCGGGTGGTCTCCATCGACGCCTTGAACCGGTAGTCCTTCTTCGGATCAGGGATAACGACCTTGTCCAGGTCTTCCGGCTCATTTATGATGTTACTCCAGGTCGGGATGGAGCCGAAGTCGGGGATCTTCACCTCGCATCCCAGGGCCTCCACCGGCGAAAGCCAGTCCCACATGCTCTCCAGCAGGTCGAACTCGCAGGACCTCAGGGTGGCCATCTGGGCCTTGGCGGCCATCATGGGACGTTCGATGGAATCCCCCACCTTCACCCCCTCAAGGCCAAGGGACCAGTAGCCCTGGAAGGGCGGTCCTATCGGCACCCTGTCGACCTCTTCCTTGTTGATCGCTGCGATTATCCTTTCTTTTGATGTCATACTCATGCTGTTTCCTCCATCTCCCTCTACTTCTTGCTCCCTGGCTCAACGCCCGCCATGGCTATTGACTCCACGCTTGCTAAGTGCATCCCATACTTCTCAGGGTGTTTTCGCGAGTCGATTATGAGGGCCAGTCTGACCACTCCGACCAGCGCGAAGAACAGGACGAAGAGGATCCACACGTCTATCGTGAAGTATGCGAAGGTGAAGTATGAGATCACGAGGCCGCCGAAGAGGGCCAGGAACCCCATGCCTATGCCACCGGGCACCTTCCAGGGCCGCGGGATCTCCTTTCCCGATATCCTGAGCTTGATGAAGGCCAGGCTTACTCCGGTGTACGTAACGCCGACACCCACGGCCATGAGGGTGAACAGGCTCGAAAGCCAGGCGCTCCCAGATAGCAGGATGAACATCAGCACAACGCCCAGGATGAACACGTTCGCCGTGCTGGGGACCTTGTTCTTGTTCACCTTTGCGAAGACGGACGGAAGCGCTCCGGAGCGACCCATGGCGAGAAGCATCCTGGAACCGCCCATCCAGAAACCGACCAGGCAGCCGCACAGCGCAGCAACGTTCGCGAACACGATGATGAACTGCAGCCAGGAGCCGTACGTGGCATTCGCGATCTCTGCGCCCAGCATCGGAGTCATAATCGCAGTGTCGAAGGGCAGCATCCCCGACTCGGAGAGGGTGATCGCCCCATCGAAGGCCATGACGAACAATATGGCTCCAACCATGAGCTTCCAGTGTTTCTTTGCTGGATAATTGGCCTCCTCTGCGAACTGTGGTATGACCTCGAACCCGAAGAACATCGTGGTCATCAGGGCGACCGCAGTAAGGAAACCGCTAGTACCGTTCTGGAACATGGGCTGCCAGTTGGCCGCGTCGAACTGGGGATGGACGAAGAAGAGGATGGAATAACCAAAGCCCACGATCGCGAGCATGGCGAATATGCCCACCTGCACCCCAGTACTGATCGAGACATCCCTCGTGTTCAGCAAGAAAATGGCGAACGCGATGATGGCCGCAATGACCATGGTGGTGAGCAGGCTCATGTCCGGCCACCACATGTATCCGATGATCTCCATCAAGGCCCTCAGCTGGAACGCCAGAACGGTGGTGTACGATAACATCAGCGCCCAGCTGAACCAATAGGCGACCTTGCGCGAGAATGCTTTCTCGATATATACGGACGAGCCTCCTGCTTGAGGAAACATCGCCGTCAGCTCTCCGAACACCAATCCAATGGGTATGCAAAGCAAGCCAAGAACGAAGAACGCCAGTGCGATCGATGACCCAGTCAGTGAGATCCACCAATTGGTCATCACCAGCCACGGGCCTACGATGGATGCTGTACCCAGGACGAAGAGCCGCAATGGTCCGATGGACCGGCTCAGTCCTCCGCTACTCTCCTCATTTGCCATCGATATCCTCCTGTAACAATAGCATGCTTCGATATGAACTCCCAATTGATTTACAGCATACTATTGTAGTGCGTCTGTAATACAAATGTCATATATATGAAAAGAATCCAATGGATTATTCTGCAGAAGAATCGTTGTGGTCGGCCAGATGGATCTGTCGTTCATCCTCGGCGGACTCTAGACGGCCAAGCGCGACGACGGTTTTGGGCAGTCCTGAAGAGACTGCCATCTATGGAGCACGTTATAGCACTGAGCTCAGGCAGAAATATTGGACCGGTGCCGGTCGATCGTCCGGTTCATTCCTTCGACAAGAGGCTGTCCGAGGCTTTCCTCATCGCCATGATGTTATCCACCGGAGTTCCGGTGACGATGTCATCTCCCAGCCCCAGGATCAATCGCGTATTCTCGGCGCGCTCGATGCATTTGACCGACTCCGCAAACGCCTCCTGAGGGCTCCGCTTGAACATGATCTGTGAGTTCACGTTTCCCAGGAAGGTCATGCGCTTCCTCACATGGTCGGTGACGTGCTGCAGATCCACCGAGCTGTCGAGGGAGAATATGCTGGTGCCCATGTCGGCGATGATCTCCATAAGCTCGGACGTATCTCCGCAGATGTGCGCCATGGGAACGCAACCCTCCAGGCGTACGACCTCCATGCACCTCTTCATATACGGGCGGGAGTAGTCCCGGAACTCCTTGGGGCTGACCAGCGAGCCGGATGCGGTCGGATCGCACAGGATGACCCCATCCACGCCCGTCTTGCATATGGATCGACAGTATTCCTGGATCACGTCCGTGGCCATCTCAAGCATGTCCTGCGCGAAATCGGGTTGCATGATGAGATCGAGGAGGAGCGCTTCAACGCCCCGTATCTCACCTACGAGCGTGAACGGGCAGCAAATGGTGGAGTATAGGAACTTCTCCCTGCCCATCTTCGATACGATCAGTTCGGCAGATCTTGCAGAGCTCAGGGCCCGATAGTCCTGTTGAGGGTCGGGGTGCTCCAGATTCTTGAGGGACTCCGGCCCGGTGATGAGACGCGTCCTGGTCACGATCTCGCCCTTCGCTGGCACGCGTACCTTGCATCCGAACATCTCCACCGGGGAGAGCCAATCCCACGACGCCTCAATGGCATCGAATCCACACCTCAAAGCCATCTCCATCTGGGCCTTGGCCGCCAGTTTCGGTTTTCTAATAGATTCGATGACCGGGATCCCTTCGATGCCTAACGTCCAGTAGCCCTGGAAAGGAGGGGCGACCGGGGCACGGTCAGCCTCTCCTCCCTCGATCAGACGAGATATGCTTGCCTTTGACTCCTCACTCACCACTAGTCCCCCTTCGGCATTGACATCGTTGACCGCTCTGTCGGAGCTCAGAGGTCACAATGATCTTTGGTCACTTTACGATTGCCCAGAATGCGACAGAATTACTAATATATTGCTTACGAATGAGTTACAATAGCCTATACATATGTAACACAGATACTAGTTAGTAGCTCTACAGGATACTAGTCAGGATAGGTTGGGGACGGCCATGGCCGAGAAAATCAACACGAAGAAAAGGTCTGGAGAAGGAAGTGTTCTCGCCCAGAGCGATCATGCGAAGGAGGCTGATGGCTCAAATGCCAGCTCAACGGCAAGAGCTCATCGTCCAGGAAACTCTGGAAGGGGATCTGCTGAAGAGAAGGATAGGATGAGAACGGAACCGAGTGAAGATGAGATGCACGCCAGTGGACAACGTTCGAGAGCCATGGAGAAAGAGCCAGCTGCGGATGCAGAGGAGAAGCAAAGGACCCGCATAGTGAATCTCAGGGTTCCCACGCAGATTGTCGACGATATCGACTATTGGGTGGATCACCGGCGTTATAAGTCCAGATCCGAGTTCATCATGGCCGCGATCCGCCTCTACCTGGATTATATTGAATATCGGGAGAGCTATAACATCAGGACATTCCAAAGGGGTCAACTGGAAGAAGCGCCCTCGGAACGCCTAGAAAGGCTGAAGTACCTCAAGGGCCGGCCTTGAGCCCGCCAACTTGACGGATGTGGATCGGCAAGGCGTCGCCTGGACCAGTATCGGCCAGGAAGTTTTGAAAAGATCACGCCCCATTATCGGCCCCGGCACATCCCCGGCAACCCCATGATGGCATGGTGAGCGTCCCGTTGATCAGGCCCGTTCTTCATCGTGGCGTTCTTCTCTAATCCGGCGTTCGCCAGGTTCAATCGGATTTGACCTTTTGAAGCGGAAACATCTTTTTTCGACTAGGCGATGAGGCTTCAGACGCCAAAACGAACGATGAGCGTTCTCCGATTCAATGGTACATGACCTATGTCGATATCTAGAATATTATAATTGGGATATTCATTAAATCCTAATTCCCCTTACCCGGGGCGTTTATCATTCTGAGACCCTGGAGCGTTTAACCAATGGGGCATTGTTCAGCATGGAAGCTATTGGGCCCGATGATAGTGGTAGCACTGTCAATCACGATATTGCTCTCATCGGCGACAGGTACAGCGGCGGGATTGACCGAGGGAGTGTTCAGCTATGAGCTCATCAAGGACGGCACCGAGGTAGAGATCACAGGGTACTCTGGAGCGGGTGAGGATGTTGTCATTCCCAGTACCATCGCGGGAAAGAGTGTCACCTCCATCAGATACGGCGCATTTGGCGGAATGCCGTGGTTGGCCTCTGTGACCATTCCTGAAGGCGTGACCTCCATAGGCAATTATGCCTTCCAGGGATGCTCGTCCCTGGCCTCGATAGATATGCCGGACAGCGTCGCCACCATCGGCATAGGTACCTTTCAGAACTGTGTCAGTCTGACCTCATTGGTCGTTCCGGCAAACGTAGTATCGATCAATGGCTCATCGTTCAGCGGCTGCACATCCCTCGCCATGATTGCCCTGCCGGACGGGTTGCGATATATCGGCAACTCTGCATTCTATGATTGCGCAAGTCTCACTTCAGTGATCGTCCCCAACGGCGTGGCCAAGGTCGATGCCTCGGCATTCAGGGGCTGTGAGGGCCTGGTCTCGGTGACGTTGCCGGACAGCATCACCGTGCTAGGGAGCTCCGTCTTCTATGGATGTACCAACCTCACATCGGCGATCATCCCTAACGGTGTGGCCTACATCAGCAATCAGCTGTTCTATGGATGTACCAACCTCACATCGGCGATCATCCCTAACGGTGTGGCCTACA
>ENA-UOOM01000121-UOOM01000121.1-fermentation-metagenome-genome-assembly--contig:-NODE-121-length-96821-cov-5.291859_pt1 | contig 96821 bp, 90 predicted proteins | sample MGYA00245781_ERZ724031 | MGnify/ENA primary metagenome ERZ724031 (study PRJEB28704, sample SAMN03018317) | fermentation metagenome | biome: anthropogenic terrestrial biome; feature: soil; material...
GCCATCAGAATATGCCTTGAAAATCTCAGGTGATTACTAACTTTCTATCTGGACGACTTTTGGGGGCAGGTCACCTATAATCCATAATAACCACAAGATTGCTATACTCCTTCCTGCTTAATCTGCAAATAGTATCTCATTGATAACAAAAAATATACACATATCTCTTGTACAGCCATTGGTGACACTTTTTAAAGCAGAAAAGGAAAATAATTCAAAGAAATACAACAAGTGCTTTCCTATGGAACAGCGGTGTTACAGCAATACTTGACTATTACAATACATCTCTTTTTAAAAGTTCGATAAAGTTATTGACAATTATTGTCAATAGTAATATACTATTTTATTGAGATATTCTATGGAATATCAATAGAATCAAGTAAAGGGCAGCAGTCCTGTCCATATATGATTGGAATTGATGAATGCTAACAGGAAACATAGAAACTGGATTTCAACAATCAGGCCATGAAGGTTTTGAAAATCATTTCGAAAATGATTCATGAATTAGCAGTTTGTAATCATAAAATGAACGGTTAATACCAAGAAGGCAAAAAGCCATGAAGGTTTATTCGGAAATCGAGTAAAACTTTCATGGCTTTTTTCTTATGATATGCAATGTCATGTCCTTTGTAGAGCAATCTCATTAAAAACCATGGTTCAGCTCTTGATAAAATTTTAGGTTCAGCGAGGAGGTTTCCGTATGAATTTAATACAGTTCTTTGCAGAAAATCCAGTCATTGCAATTGGGTTTTCCGGCGGTGTAGACTCTTCCTATCTGCTTTATGAAGCCCAAAAATATGCAAAAAAGGTGCGGGCTTATTATGTGAAAAGTGCTTTTCAGCCACAGTTTGAACTTGATGATGCCCGGAAACTTGCCCAACAGATCGGTGCAGATTTACGCATTCTGCAAGTCGACATACTGTCCCATAAAGAAATTATCAGCAATCCGCCAAACCGTTGTTACTTCTGTAAACAGGCAATTTTCGGTACCATTTCTTCTCAGGCCGCACAAGACGGTTTTCCGGTACTGATTGACGGAACAAATGCTTCCGATGCCGCCGATGACCGTCCCGGAATGCGTGCACTGAAAGAAATGTCTGTTCGTTCTCCCCTGCGTGAATGCGGACTGACAAAAAGTGAGATTCGGAAACTTTCAAAAGAAGCCGGACTGTTGACATGGAATAAACCAGCCTATGCATGTCTGGCAACCCGTGTCCCCTTTCATGAACCGCTGAGTGCCGAATTATTGGACCATATTGAACAGGCGGAAAACATTTTGTTTCAACTTGGCTTCACGGATTTCCGCGTGCGCGTTTTCAAAGGAGCCGCACGTTTGCAGTTAAAGGAAGAACAGTGGGCTCTCGCAAAAGAAAAGAGAGGTGAAATTCTTGCCGCACTGCAGCCTTTCTTTCATTCCGTTTTATTGGATTTTCAGGTGAGGTGAAAAAATGGATCAAAAAGGAATTCGTTCTTTGCTGAATCAAGTTGCAGAAGGCAAAGTCGCAGTTGAAGATGCCGTCCTGAAATTAAAAGAGGCACCGTTTGAAGATCTGGGATTTGCCAAAATTGATTCCCACCGTGCACTGCGTCAAGGTGTAGCCGAAGTAATCTATGGCGCAGGTAAAACGCCAGAGCAGATTTTGGAAATTGCACAGGCAATGTTGTCAAAAGGCCAAAAAAGCATTTTGATTACGCGCATGAGTGAAGGCGCAGCAAAGTTTGTAAATCAAAAGATTTGTTTACACTATGATCCGATAAGTAAAATCGGTGTTATCGGAGAGATACCAGAAGCTGATGGAGTGGGAACAATCGTGGTTGCCTCCGGAGGAACCAGTGATATGCCTGTCGCACAGGAAGCCGCACTTACCGCCGAAGTACTTGGGAATCGGGTGACAAGGCTTTATGATGTGGGTGTCGCAGGATTACATCGCCTGCTTGCACACATAGACGGCATCATGTCAGCCAGAGTCATCATTGCTGTTGCCGGAATGGAAGGTGCACTCGCAAGTGTCATTGGCGGTCTTGCAGACAGCCCGGTAATTGCCGTGCCGACCAGCGTCGGATACGGTGCAAATTTTGGCGGTCTGTCCGCTCTGCTCTCGATGCTGAATTCCTGTGCAAGCGGGGTAAGTGTCGTGAATATCGATAATGGATTCGGGGCGGGATATCTCGCAAGCATGATCAATCATATGGAGGGATAATGATGAAAACACTTTATTTAGACTGTGGAATGGGAGCATCCGGCGACATGCTGACGTCCGCTTTGCTGGAAATCCATCCAGATGCCAAAGCAGCTCTTGCACGGTTAAACGAACTCGGTTTGCCGGGCATCAAATATCAGGCAAACGGTGTACAAACCTGTGGAATTTCCGGAACGCATACTTCAGTCTTGGTTCATGGGCAAGAGGAAGATGTCGAACAGGAAAACGCCGGCCATTCCCATTCTCCTGCGCATTCCGCAGACACGGCCGAACATCATCACCATCATACGCATACCAGTATGCAGGATATCAGTCAAATTGTTTCCCATTTGGATCTGCCAAGCTGTGTCAAAAAAGATATTCTTGCGGTTTATCAGTTGATTGCGGAAGCAGAAAGCACAGTGCACAAAGTTTCCGTTTCGGAAATTCACTTTCACGAAGTAGGGTCCATGGATGCCGTTGCCGACGTAACCGCCGTCTGTTTTCTGCTGCATGAAATTGCTCCGGAAAAAGTATTGGCATCTCCTGTCCGTGTCGGCTTTGGTCAGGTCCGCTGCGCACATGGCATCATCCCCGTTCCTGCACCGGCCGCCGCTCTCCTGTTAACCGGAGTCCCCACCTACGCTGGGGACTTTGCCGGAGAATTCTGTACACCGACAGGTGCCGCCCTGCTGAAATACTTTGTCAGTCAATTTTGTGGACAACCTGTGATGCAGGTGGAAAAAATCGGATACGGGATTGGCAGAAAAGAATTTCCGGCCGCTAATTGTGTACGTGCCTTCTTAGGCGAAACAGAAAGCGAAGAAAATACCGTTGCTGAACTTTCCTGTAATCTCGACGATATGACACCGGAAGCAATTGGATTTGCTGAGCAGTCTTTGCTTGCAGACGGCGCTCTGGATGTTTTTACAGTCCCAATTGGAATGAAAAAGTCACGTCCGGGCATTCTCCTGTGCTGTATTTGCCAAGTTTCACAAATACAGCAAATGGTGAAAAGCATCTTTTTCCACACAACAACGCTTGGCATCCGCGAAAAGGAATGCAGCCGATATGCCATGAAACGGGAATTGCAGACAGTCCCTACATCCTTGGGAACCGTGCATTTAAAAACAGCCGATGGTTTTGGAATCCAAAAGAAAAAATTGGAATATGAGGATATTTCCCGAATTGCACATGAAAGCCAGCTTCCTTTTTTACAAGTACAGAAAAAGTTAGAAAAAGAATTAGACAGTAAAGGATGAAAAAAATGTATGAAATTGAAAGAATCAATCGAAAAGATTTGCCGATTTTTGCTATTTACAGAAAAGTGAAAACAATATAAACTATATCTAAATAGGTGATGAGGCTCACCACAATGCAGCAATTGCTAATGGCTTCTACTTTGTTTGAAAAACATAAAGTAGGAGCCTTATATTTTGGCCTCAAGGGTGGTATAATGATTATGAAATTCAGTAAGATACTCATCGTCGGCTTAGGCGGCTTTCTGGGAGCAGCGCTTCGCTACCTGATTTCGAGTGCCACAGCCAAATGCTGCAGTGATTTTCCCATTGGAACATTGATTGTCAATATTCTCGGTGGATTTATCATGGGGTTCATTATGGAAGCGAGCACCAGCATATGGCCGCTTTCCGCAAATGTCCGAATTTTCTTAACAACAGGCGCAATGGGAGGACTTACGACTTTCTCAACTTTCAGTTATGAAACAATTGCATTACTTTCAGACGGAGAATATCTAATGGGTGGTTTGAATGCCGGGTTAAACCTCTTTTCCGCTTTATTTGCCTGCTGGCTGGGAAAAATGCTTGCTCAATTACTCTAAGAATAAGGAGGACACAGATATGACCGGACCAGGTAAACTGCTGAAAATTTACATAGGAGAGTCCACCAGCCACCACGGGGAACCGCTTTATCATACAATTATCAAACAAATCAAAAAGCTCGGACTTGCAGGGGCAACGACCGTCCGCGGTATTGAAGGCTATGGTGCAAACAGTGTGATACACAGCACAAGGATTCTGAGGCTCTCTGAAGATCTTCCAATTGTGATAGAAGTCGTGGACACGGAACCCAAAATACAGAATTTAATCAAAGTTCTTGACGGAACGATTACTTCCGGAATTTTAATGACGCTTCAGGATGTCGAAATCATAAGATATGAAAAGTCAAAACAAGAATAACAAAGGCTGTCAAAGAATTTCAGAATTCTTCGACAGCCTTTGTTATTGAATAGAAGAAGACGGCAGCTGAATTGCCTCTGTCGGTTGACACAGGTATGTACATGGATATTCTTTCCGAAGTTTTTCATATACAGTTTCCGCTGCTTTTTTCTCGTCAAAGAGGCCAAATACAGCCGAGCCGGAACCTGTCATACAGGCACCCAATGCTCCTGCCTGCAGCATACGTTTTTGGATGGCTTTGACCTCCGGCAAAGGCAGGGCAACTGCAAAGGCATTACCGAAAGCACAGCCAAGCATCGGCAGACTTTTCTGCTGCAAAGCTTTCAGAACACCCGGTGTAAATTGGGGGATGACTTCCTGAGCAGCATCCAACTGGTGATATGCTTCTGCAGTACGCACATGAATCGGAGGCTTGCACACAACAAACCAACATGCGGGAATTGGAGCAAGAGGCGTTAAAATTTCTCCGATTCCCTTTACCAGTACCGTCCCTCCCTGCACACAAAACGGGACATCTGCGCCAATGGTTTCTGCCATGCGGCAGAGGGCTTTCGGCGAAACTGCACATCCATATAGTCTGCATAATCCCCGCAGGGCTGCGGCGGCATCGGAACTTCCGCCCGCAAGCCCCGCCTGACTGGGAATTTTCTTGTGGACTGTCATGCACACGTTTCGGTCTGTTTCGCCAGTGAGAGAAAAGAAAGTCTCTGCTGCACGGTAGACAAGATTTTCTTTTCCGTCTGGCACAGGAGGCATCTGCGGTGCATCTGCATCCGGAACACACCTGACCTGAAGCCCGCCATCCGGCATACGGTCAAATGACAGCATATCCTGTAAAGAGATACTCACATTGACCATGGAAAGCAGATGGTATCCGTCTCTCCTCCGGCCAGTGATGTCCAAAGAAAGATTCAGCTTGGCAAAAGCAGATTCTGTAAGCACGGCATGCACTCCTTTCACAGCATATCTGCGTGATGATTCTGAACAAAATGTCCGATGCGGGAAAGCGCTTCTGTAATATGTTTAATACTGTAGGAATAGGAAACACGGACAAATCCTTCCCCGCAGTTCCCGAATGCCGTACCCGGCACCACTGCCACATGTTCTTCCTGAATCAGCCTTTTGCAGAACTCATCACTGGTCAGGCCCGTGGAACGGATACACGGAAAAATATAAAAAGCACCTTCCGGTTCAAAGCAGGTAAGGCCCAACTCATTAAAGCCGTCCACGATGAGGCGGCGGCGCATATCATATTGTTCCCGCATATAGGCACTGTCACTGTCCCCGTTTTTCATGGCTTCCACTGCAGCATACTGACTAACAGTCGGCGCGCTCATGATACCGAACTGATGTAATTTTGTCATCTGCTTAATGACAAGTGCGGGACCTAGTGCAAAGCCCAGTCGCCAGCCGGTCATGGCAAAGGCTTTCGAGAAACCATTAATCACAATTGTCCGTTCCCGCATATCCGGAATGTTGGAAAAAGTGACATGACTCGTGTCACCATAAGTCAATTCGCTGTAAATTTCATCGGAAAGCACCATGATATCTGTCCCCCGCAGGACATCTGCAATGGCATTGAGATGTTCCCGCCGCATCACAGCACCTGTTGGATTGTTGGGATATGGCAAAATAAGCAATTTCGTTTTCGGCGTAATTGCTGCCTTCAGTTCTTCCGGAGTCAGGCGGAATCCATTTTTTGCTTTCGTCTCTAGGATAACCGGAACGCCGCCCGCCATTTCCGTAAGCGGCTGATAGCAGACAAAACTCGGCTGTGGAATGAGCACTTCATCTCCAGGGCACACTAAACAGCGAATGCAGCTGTCAATTGCCTCGCTGCCGCCAACCGTCACCAGACATTCCGTCTTGGGTTCATACTGGACATGGTAGTGGCGTTTAAACCATTTGCAGATTTCCTCACGCAGCTCCATAAAGCCACGATTCGGGCTGTACCAAGTCTTTCCATCCTCGAGAGAACGGATACCCTCCTGCCGGATATGCCAAGGCGTAACAAAATCCGGTTCCCCAATTGAAAGGGATATAACATCCTCCATTTCATTGGCAATGTCAAAAAATTTTCGGATACCGGAAGGTTTAAGCGCCTGCACATTCGGATTCATCCGGGTGGAATAATCAATCACAGGACAGGTCCCTCCTCCCGTCCTTTTCCTCCGCAGCATTCATAATAATCCCATCTGCTTTATAACGAGTCAAAATAAAATGCGTGGTAGTGGAAAGGACGCTGTCCATTGTCGAAAGCCGGCGCATGACAAACATAGCGATTTCCTGCATGCTGCTGCCATGGATAATCACTGCAAGGTCATAGCCGCCGGAAACCAGATAAACACTGTCGACTTCCGGCAATTTCATAATCTTGCTGGCAATCTCGTCGAAACCTCTTTCCCGTTTCGGCGATACACGCAGTTCAATGATGGCAATTGCGTTGTTGACATCTACTTTTTCCCAATTAATGATTGCCTTGTAACCACGGATCACCCCATCTTCTTCATACTTTACAATAGCATTTTTTACATTTTCCTCTGTTTCATTGAGCATGGCTGCCAACTGTCTAGTCGTTAGACGCGCATTTTCACTCAGCAGTGTTAAAAGCTGATCCATTGCATTCACTCCTCAAGTATCCTAATTCCACAGAAACTGTGGGGATATAAACTTTGTATTTCAGAAAATTTACTTCATCATAACACAAACCCCCACCAAGCAGGAGCCTTTTTTCGGATTTTGAAAATTTTTTGCTGCTGCACAGGTCATGAAATTGGATACATTTCAGGTTTATGCGCTATGTAAACAGCAAAATGCGTAAAACCGAGTTTTTCCAACATATGCAGCCCATCCTCTATCCCACTACCAACATCGCCCCAACGGTGTGCATCGCTTCCCAGAGTAAGCCGCTTGCCTCCAAGTTCACGGTAACGCCGCAAAATAGGCTGGTCCGGTATGGTGACGCCGATGCACTGACGCAAGCCGCTGGTATTGACCTCCAGACTTTTCCCCTGCCGGATCAATTCCAGCAAAACCGCGTCAATTTCCTTTTGATAAGGCCGATAGCTGATTTCCAAATGATTATGGTCACCATGTGTATAGCGCCATGGATAAGTTAAATGAGCCAGAGAATCGAATCTGCCCCATTTCACCATTTCCAACATTTCTGCAAAATAATGATGAAGCAATTCTGTTATATTGCATTTTGTATAGTCAAGATCATAAAAATCCGGATACCCCTTCACATTATGAAGACTTGCAAGCACAAAATCAAAGTTGCACATTGACAAAACGTCTTCCGCTGCAGAAAGGTCCTGCAGCGGCTGACCCAGTTCAATGCCAGCATAGACATGCAGCTTGCTTCGAAAAGCCGCTGCTGCTTTCCGCGCCTCAAAATAGGATTGCAAAATTGCTTTCTTGTACTCTTTTTCCCAATAATCCTGACATTCACAATGATCGGTAACTGTCAGAGAAAACAGTCCCTGACGGGCAGCATTATCACACAACATCATCACAGAATCATGGCCATCAAAGCTGCAGTCTGTGTGACAATGGGAATCCGACAAATATCTGTACCGCATTTTGCTCCCTCCCTTCGAATTCCGTAATAACACATCTCTGCACATTCAACATTCATATCCGGATAGGATACCAGCCAATCAAAGGTACTGGCAAGCCGAATCAGAATATGTTCTTTTTATTGTAACATACCAATCAATAAAATCATACAGCTAAGGCCCCTGTTTTATCGCTCAAAGTAAACAAACGTTGACAAGAACCTCCATCTCGTTCATAATATGTTTGTAAATTCACAATAAATTCATAAACCATTTGCGTATTCATGCGCAGCAGGAAATTGGAGGAAAACAATATGCGTGCTGTCATAACTGTCCTAGGCAAAGACATGGTGGGAATTCTCGCCAAAGTCTCTGCCATTTGTGCCGAAAACAGTGTAAATGTTATAGAGGTTACCCAGTCTGTTATGCAAGACCTTTTTGCTATGATCATGATGGTCGACATTTCATCCTGCAAAATTCCTTTTAGTCAGCTTTCTGATGTTTTTACAGCACTTGGCAAAAAAGAAGGCCTCACCATCCATGTGATGCACGAGGACATTTTCAATTCCATGCATAAAATCTAATGACTTTTGGTGAAAGATGGTGTAAACATTGATCGATACCCATGATATACTCGAAACAATACAGATGATTGATAATGAAAATCTCGATATTCGAACAATTACAATGGGAATTTCTCTGCTGGACTGCATTGACAGCGACCCTGACCGTGCATGTAACAAAATTTACGATAAAATCTGTCGTTATGCCGGAAATCTGGTGAAAACAGGAGAGGACATCAGTAAAGACTACGGAATTCCGATTATCAACAAGCGTGTGTCTGTCACCCCCATTGCTATTGTTGCCGGTGCCTGTCAGGATCATGATCCGATCCGTTTTGCAAAGGCACTGGATCGTGCAGCAGAAACAATCGGTGTGAATTTTATCGGCGGTTACTCTGCTCTGGTACACAAAGGGTTTTCTCCGGGAGACTATGCGCTGATTGAAAGTATTCCCCGTGCACTGGCTGAAACAAAATATGTCTGCTCCAGCGTAAACGTTGGCACTACAAAAGCCGGCATCAACATGGATGCTGTGAAAAAGATGGGGCTGATTGTCCGGAAAACCGCGGAAGCAACCGTTGATCAAGGATGCATTGGCCCTTCCAAGCTAGTCGTTTTCTGTAACGCGCCAGAGGACAACCCCTTTATGGCCGGTGCCATGCATGGCATTGGCGAACCGGACTGTGTAATCAATGTAGGTGTCTCCGGTCCGGGAGTGGTACGTGCTGCCCTGCATAAATGTCCGGACGGCGATCTGAGCGAAGTAGCAGATATTATAAAAAAGACGGCCTTTAAAATCACCCGTATGGGGCAGCTGGTTGCGCAGGAAGCGAGCCGCCGGCTGTGTGTACCATTTGGAATCGTGGACCTCTCTCTTGCCCCGACTCCAGCCGTGGGAGATTCCGTCGCACATATTCTGGAAGAAATGGGGCTGGAAAGCTGCGGCGCACATGGTACAACTGCCTGCCTTGCCCTGTTGAATGATGCTGTGAAAAAAGGCGGCGTCATGGCCAGTTCTCATGTTGGCGGGCTTTCCGGCGCATTTATTCCGGTTTCCGAAGATGCCGGCATGATTGATGCCGCGGAATGCGGTTCCCTTTCTATGTCCAAACTGGAAGCGATGACATCTGTATGCAGTGTTGGATTGGATATGATTGCGATTCCCGGCGATACACCGGCTGAAATCATTTCTGCCATTATTGCAGATGAGGCTGCTATTGGTATGGTAAATTCCAAGACTACTGCTGTGCGCGTCATTCCGGCAATCGGCAAGAAAGCAGGAGATGACCTGAATTTCGGCGGCTTGTTTGGACACAGCCCTGTGATGGAAGTCAACCGTTGGTCCCCCAAAAAATTCATTGACCGCGGCGGCAGGCTGCCCGCGCCGATACAGAGCCTCAAAAACTAAAAGAGTGGATATATTGAAATTTAAATTTTCATTGTCCTATTTTGAGCAGGATGAGATCTGCAGTTCCAGTTGAATGTTCAATAACTTTTATTCATGTATGTATAAATGATAATTATTTTCAAATTCTCATATGTTTAATTTTTAACAAGAAGTCGATAATAATTGTGAATGTAACCAAAATCGACTTCTTGTTCACAATTTAGAAACAAAGTAGTATGGAAGAGTGCTATAATCTTGGGATAAGTATAACCTATCTTACGAATAGGTCCCATATAAATCAGGAGGCGCTGTTCATGAAAGATATGATCAAAGAGATCGTAGATATTGACCACGAAGCGCAGCAGATTACCGACGAAGCACAGCAGGAAAAATTAAACTCCGCCGATGAAATCTCAAAGCGCCGTGAAGAAATCCGCACCAAATACCTTGCCCGTGCCCGTAAGCGCATTGAAAAAAATGAACCGGTGGAACGGGCTGCTGCCGAAAAGAAATGGGCGGTGACTGAAAAACATTATACTGAAGTCCGCAAAAAGCTGGAAGCAGACTACAGCACACACGGTGACCAGTGGGTAAAAGAACTTGTCAGCCGCGTGTTGGGAGCGTGAGGGTATGTCGAACACAGCAATTGTCGGTAAAGTTCATGCTATGTATGCTCACCGGCTGAAACAAAATGACTGGGATGCATTGATCAGCTGTTCTTCAGTTGCAGAAGTGGCGGCTTATCTCAAATCCAATACTGCCTACCATACCGTACTGAATAATGACATGAATGACCATGATGTTCACCGTGGCAATCTGGAGAATCTGCTGCATGAAAAACTGCTGCAGGAAATTATTCGCCTGAGCCGCTACGATTTGGATATGGGAGAAGATACGGCAGAATATCTGATGGAGGATTTGGAAATTGACCAGATTCTGCATGCAGTAATTCGAATCAACTCTCATCAGACAGCCAGCATGGTCCCGCCGAACCCTTATCTGAACAGCCGGGCTCATTTTGACCAGCATGCCATCGACGCAGCATCTACTTATGACCAGCTTCTGGATGCGTTGCAGCACACCCGCTACTATAAGTTAATGCAACCGTTCCGCACAGCAGACGGCGGAATGGAAAATTACACGGGGTTGGAAAACGCATTGTTAGCGGATTTGTACACACAGCTTTACTATATTATTGACAATGAGACCCATGGTAAAGAACGCGAAATACTGCATGAAATGTTTGATGATATGATCTCTCTGGAAAATTATGCTTGGATTTTTCGTTTAAAATCTTTTTATCCTATTGAAAAGTCGCAGATACATGATTATCTGCTTCCTTTTGGTAATATACCGAAAAACAAACTGGAGCAGATGATCGCAGCAGATACACCAAAACAGGTGACCGCTGTGATGAGGACAACGCGAATTGGCAAGCGCGCTCTGCAGCGGCCATATGATGCACCAGGAGATCTTGTCATCCAAGTCCGGTACTGGGAATCTTATAAAAATATGTTTTTCAGTTCACAATCCAGTGTGGTAATGCTTTCATACATCTTTTTGATGAAAACAGAATTAACCTCACTTGTAAATTTGATTGAAGGCATCCGTTATGGCGTTTCCAAAACAGACATCAAGCGGCTGCTCAATCCCTACAAATTTGTATGAGAGGAGGACCTGAATGTGGCTGTAATTAAAGTTAAAGTTGTCAGTATCATCGGCAGACTGAATGAGTTAAACCGTGTAACAGAAATCTGCGGACGCAGCGGTATTTTCCATCCAGACCATGCACTTGACTTCTATGAAAACACTGAGAAATTTTCTCAGTTAAACGAAGAAAATCCGTTTTCCGGTTCTCTGCAAAAGTTATATGATTCGCTCAGCGTAATCGGTCACACGCCGGTGCTGCTGCCGGAAGAAAATATCCGGAATCTGCAGATAGAACCTCAAGAAGCACAGAATTATGTATCCCGTTTTACAGAAACGATAAGCACAATGCAGAATAAGCGTGTTCAAACGCAAAAGGAAATTGAAACTTGCACAAAAGACGCTGAAGACATGTCCCATTTTATGGGGTTGAATTTAAACCTCGATGAAATTCGGGAATGTAAGTTTATTAAAGTCCGTTTTGGATTCCTGCCCAAAGAAAGCGCAGAACCGCTGAAAACGACTTACAAAGATAACCCATATGTTACATTTTTCCCATGCACGACTGATCAAACGCATCTGTGGGGCGTCTATATGTGCCCAATTGACCAAATTGCAGAAATTGATAAAATTTTCTCTAAGCTTTACTTTCAGCGCCTGCGCCTGCGGGAAATCACCAAGACGCCGGAAAAAGTTGTGGAATCTCTGCACACCAAAATTGATGAGCTCCGCAAACAGATGGGCAGTTTGCAAACAGAGGAAAACCAGTTTTGGCAGCGGGAACAGAAACGTTACACAGAAGTTTATTCCTATCTGGCGGAACGCAGTACTTATTTTGGCATTCGGCATTACGCTGCCTCTTACCACAGCAGTTTTATCCTGACTGGATGGATTCCGGCAGATGAAGAGCAGTCTTTTACCATGATGCTCGATACGCTGCAAAGTGTGGAATACAGCCTAAATGATGCAGACGACGTGTTGGCTCATTCGCCGCCGGTCAAGCTGAAGAACAAGGCACCTGCACGGCCCTATGAATTCTTTGTTAAAATGTATGGTCTGCCAAACTACAAGGAAATTGACCCAACCCCGCTGGTTGCCATTCTCTTTACATTGCTGTTCGGCATTATGTTTCCGGATGTCGGACAGGGGCTGTGTCTTGCATTTTTCGGTTATTTCTATATGTGGAAACACCGCCACATGCCGATTGGCAAAATTTTGTTGCCATGTGGTATCATGGCAACCCTTTGGGGATTTGTATTTGGTGCATGGTTTGGTAATGAACATTTCCTTGATCCGCTGTATCATGCATTTGGACTTCCGGGAAAACCTGTCGACGCAATGGAAGGAAGCACAACGGTGGCTATCATCGTTATTGCAATTGCCATTGGGTTTGTGTGCATCACATTATCAATGATTCTCAATATTTATTCCAGCTGCAAGCGGAAAGACTATGCACGTGCACTGGTCAGTCAAAACGGTGTCGCTGCTCTGGTTTTTTATGTAGCATTGGTGCTTGGCCTTGTAGGACAGAAAGTAACCGGTAAAAAAATCATAACCATCCCCTACCTTGTGTTTTTGATTATTCTGCCGTTGGTAATCGTATTTCTTGGAGATTTTCTGGGAAGCCGCATCCGCGGGGAAAAATCCCGGCCGGAAAGCTGGCCGATGTTCTTTACTCAGAGTTTCTTTGAATGGTTTGAATTTCTGCTTGCTCTGCTGAGCAACACAATCTCTTTCCTGCGGGTCGGCGCTTTCGTACTGGTCCATACCGGTATGATGACTATGGTGCTGACCTTGTCCCAGATGGTGGATCCGGCATTTGGAGTCGGCTGGTATATCATGATGGCAATCGGCAACATTTTTGTCGGCGTTTTGGAATCCTTGCTGGTCAGTATCCATGTACTGCGCCTTAACTTCTATGAAATGTTCAGTCGTTTCTACGATGGTGACGGCCGTGCGTTTACGCCTGTACATGTACAAGGGTTAATCAAGGCATAATCCTGCTTTCAGCAGGTTTTGCAATACAATATTTTATATTCTACTTAAATGGAGGAATCTATCATGCTGCTTAATGCAATTCTTCTCGCCATTCCTGTTGTGTTTCTGATCGCGTCTGTTTCTCTTTCCGTACGCGCAGTTAATCACGGCAAAAAGCCGAGGACTGCTCTATTGACTCAGATTTTCGCTTGTTTGGTTGTCGGTGCTCTTTGCTTTATTACACCGCTCGGCGTCCATGCAGCTACTGGTGCTGCTTCAAATGGAATTGCTTTGGTTGGTTCCGGCTTAGCTGTCGGTATCGCTGGCATCGGCGGCGGTATTGCTGTTGGCCCTTCTGCTTCTGCCGCAATCGGTGCCTGCAGTGAAGACCCGAAAAACTTTGGTAAATCCATCATTTTCGTTGCTCTCGGTGAAGGAATTGCTCTGTATGGCCTTTTGATTGCTATCCTCATCTTCACAAGGGCGTGATTAATTATGCGTTTTTATCTAATCAGCGATAACGTTGATACACAAGTCGGTATGCGGCTGGCAGGCATTGACGGTGTAGTTGTGCATAAAGCGGATGAAGTGAAAAAAGCACTGAAAGACGCAATCGCTATGCCGGATGTCGCGGTGATTTTGATTACGGCAACTTTACTTGCACTTTGTCCTGAAATGGTATACGACCTGAAGCTGAAGATGAAACGCCCGCTGATCCTCGAAATCCCCGACCGGCATGGAAACGGGCGCACGAAAGACTCTATCACCGAATATGTCCGAGAGGCAATCGGTGTCAAAATCTAATTGGGGAGGCTGCAAATGGATATGACTGAGGAAAAAGTCTATCACAGCGACGAAAAAGTCAGCAAATTCCATGATGCCATTAACCATTATGCCACGGAACAGCGCAATAAAATTGAGCAGGAAGTGGCTGACTATAAGGCACACGAACTGGAAAATGCCGAAAAAGAAGTTTTAAATGAGGCCTATCGCCTGATTCAGGCAGAAATGGCCGCAATGCGCAATAAAATAGCCCGTGAAATGGCTCTGCGTGAGCAGGATGCACGCCGTGAACTGCTCACACGACGCCAGCAAATTTCGGATGAAGTCTTTGCCAATGCAAAAGAATCCCTGACGAAGTTCACTGAAACAGATAAATATAAGGTTTTCCTTGAAAAAGCCGCAAAAGAAGCGGTACCGCTGTTTCAGGCAAGTGACATTACTATCGGCATGAAGCCGGGCGATGAAGCTTATCAGAGTACAGTCAAAACCGCATTCGGCGGTAAATGCACATTTGTGGAAGACAAAACCATCCATCTGGGCGGGCTTCGAATAATCAGCAAAAGCCTGGGCCTGACTGCGGACCAAACGCTGGATGCTCTGCTTGAAGACCAACGCGACTGGTTTGAAACGCATTCCGGCCTGGCCGTAGTTTGATGAGGGGTGATCAGATGAATAATGACGTGATCTTTGGCATCAACGGTCCGGTCATCACCGTGAAAAATGCCCACAGTTTCGCCATGGGCGAAATGGTTTATGTAGGTAAAGAACGCCTGGTTGGTGAGATCATTGGTGTAACAGACAAATTAACAACTATTCAGTGCTATGAAGAAACGACAGGCCTGCGTCCGGGCGAACCGATTGAAGGGACTGGCGCGCCTATGAACGTAACGCTTGGTCCTGGTATTCTGGATAATATTTTTGATGGTATTGAACGCCCGTTAAAGGAAATTGCAGAACAGGCCGGTTCCTTTATTGCCCGCGGCTGTGCAGTTCCTTCTCTGGATACCAGTCGTTTGTGGAAAGTAACACTTATTGTGAAAAAAGGCGATAAACTGCAAGGCGGCGATATTTATGCCACCTGTCAGGAGACCCAAATCATTGAGCACCGTTGCATGGTGCCGCCAACACTGTCCGGTACCATTACAATGGTAAAACCAAACGGCAGTTATCATGTGAACGATACGGTCGCTGAACTGACAGACAATGATGGAAATGTACATGCCTTATCCCTCTGCCAGCGCTGGCCAATTCGTACGCCGCGTCCGGTAAAGAAGCATCTGCCCATTAACATCCCGCTGATCACTGGTCAGCGTGTTATTGACACCATGTTTCCGATTGCAAAAGGTGGCGCCGCTGCCATTCCCGGTGGTTTCGGAACTGGTAAAACCATGACCCAGCATCAGCTGGCAAAGTGGTGCGATGCGGATATTATCATTTATGTTGGCTGCGGCGAACGTGGCAATGAAATGAGTCAGGTTCTGGAAGAATTTAGTGCTTTGATCGACCCGAAGAGTGGCCGGCCCATGACGGACCGCACCGTTTTGATTGCCAATACCAGTAACATGCCGGTTGCTGCCCGTGAAGCTTCTATTTACACCGGTGTAACATTGGCGGAGTATTACCGTGATATGGGTTATCATGTTGCTATGATGGCCGACTCGACCTCCCGTTGGGCAGAAGCTCTCCGTGAAATCAGCGGCCGTTTGGAAGAAATGCCCGCCGAAGAAGGGTTCCCTGCCTACCTGCCCAGCCGTCTGGCAGAATTTTATGAGCGTGCAGGAATGGTGGAAACCTTGAACGATAAAGAGGGTTCTGTTACTCTTATTGGCGCTGTTTCTCCAGCTGGCAGCGACTTTTCTGAGCCTGTCACACAGAATACAAAGCGCTTTACCCGCTGCTTCTGGGCCTTGGATAAGTCGCTTGCCTATGCGCGACACTATCCGGCAATTAACTGGATGGAAAGCTACAGTGAATATTTCCCTGAGCTGGAGAATTGGTACAATAAGAATTTGGGACCGGAATTTGTAAAATATCGTAAAGAAATCAACAAAATTCTGCAAGAGGAAAACTCCTTGATGGAAATTGTCAAGCTGATTGGTTCAGATGTTCTTCCCGATGACCAGAAGCTGATTATTGAAACGGCACGTGTGATTCGTGTTGGTTTTCTGCAGCAGAATGCATTCCACAAAGAAGATACTTATGTTCCGCTGAAAAAGCAGGAACTGATGATGAAAGTTATTCTGTACCTGTATCAAAAATCAAAGCAGCTTGTAAGTGCAAGTGTGCCAATTTCTAATATTTTGGCAACTGGGCTGTTTGATAAACTCATCAAAATGAAGTATGATATTCCAAATAACCGTTTGGATATGTTTGATGACTACATGAAAGAAATTGACAAAGCCATGGCCGGTATCGTGACTGCATAAGGAGGTGCGCATATGATTCTGGATTATGTAGGTGTAAAAGAAATTAACGGTTCCCTCATCGTCCTGGACAACGTGCCCAATGCCACCTCGGAAGAAATGGTAACAATCCGGTTGGATAATGGCACCACACGACAAGGACGTATTGTGCAGATGGATGGAAACCGAATCGTGATTCAGGTATTTGAAGGTACGCGTGGAATTTCTCTGGAGAATACAGAAACTCGTTTGATGGGTCATCCGATGGAGCTTTCCCTTTCCCCTGAAATTCTTGGCCGGATTTTTGACGGTGCAGGTAAACCAATTGATGGTTTGGGGGACATCTTCCCTATCAAGAAAGCTGACATTAACGGCACTCCAATCAATCCTGTATCCCGTGTTTATCCGAAGAACTTTATCAATACGGGTATTTCCACAATTGATGTTCTAATGACACTGATTCGCGGGCAAAAGCTTCCAATTTTCTCCGGATCCGGTATGAAGCACAATGAACTGGCTGTGCAAATTGCACGTCAGGCGAAAATTACAGATGAAAACGGCAGCAATGATTTCTGCATTGTATTTGCAGCCATGGGTGTAAAGCAGGATGTTGCGGATTATTTCCGCCGCAGCTTTGATGAAAGCGGTGTTCTAAGCCGTGTGGTTATGTTCTTAAACCTTGCAAACGACCCAATCATTGAACGTATCCTGACACCACGCTGTGCTCTGACAGCTGCCGAATACCTTGCTTTTGAACTTGGCAAACATGTGTTGGTCATCATGACAGATATGACCAGTTACTGTGAAGCGCTTCGTGAATTCTCTTCCAGTAAAGGAGAAATTCCAGGGCGTAAAGGTTACCCGGGGTACCTTTACAGTGACCTTGCTTCCATCTATGAACGTGCAGGAATTGTAGCGGGTAAAAATGGCAGCGTTACGCAGCTACCTATTTTGACAATGCCAAACGACGATGTCACACACCCAGTTCCTGACCTGACCGGTTACATTACAGAAGGCCAGATTCAGCTTGACCGTGGGCTGGATGCATCTGGTATTTACCCGCCTGTCAGTGTTCTGCCTTCGCTTTCCCGTTTGATGAAAGACGGTATCGGTAAAGGTTTCACACGCGAAGACCACTCTGCTGTTTCCAACCAGCTGTTTGCTGCTTATTCCAAGGTTATGGATGCCCGTTCTCTTGCTTCCGTTATCGGCGAAGAAGAGCTCTCCCCAGTTGATAAAAAATACATTGCTTTTGGTAAATTATTTGAATCTAAATTTGTCAATCAGGGGTTCAATGATAACCGTTCTATTGAGCAGAGTCTTGACCTTGGCTGGGAACTGCTGGCTGCTCTGCCGCGCAGTGAACTGGACCGTGTTGATGACGATATGCTGGATAAATATTACGAACCAGCGAAAAAGCGTGTAGAAAGCAGAGAAAACCAGAACACAGCAGACAAAATCACCGCAGCTGAAGCCTAAGTTTTTTGATCTGAGAAATTAAGAGGTGTTTTCATGGCAAATTCAGCCGTGCCAACCAAAGGTAATCTGCTGGCGACAAAGAAATCGCTTCAGCTGAGCCGCACTGGTTTTGAGCTTCTTGACCGGAAGCGTAATATCCTGATTCGTGAAATGATGCAGCTGATTGACCGTGCCAACAGTATTCAGTCGAAAATTGATGATGCTTATACTGCTGCTTATGCGGCTTTGCAAACAGCAAATATCACACTTGGTGTTTGTAAGGAATTAGCTGCTACCGTACCGCTGGACAATGGCCTAAATGTTGCCTATCGCAGTGTAATGGGCGTTGAGATTCCAATGGTTGAACTGGAAAAACAAAAGAACACGGAACCGGTACCTTTCGGTCTTTATAAATCCAATACCGCATTAGATATCGCTTATCAGAAATTTCAGGAAGTTAAAGTGCTGACTGCTGAACTTGCGGAAGTGGAAAACAGTGTATACCGTCTCGCAGATGCGATTAAAAAGACACAGAAACGAGCCAATGCGCTGAAAAATATCATGATTCCACGCTTTGCAGCTACCGTTAAGTTTATCACTGAAGCACTTGAAGAAAAGGACCGCGAGGAATTTTCCCGCATGAAGATCATCAAAGCACAAAAGCAAAAAGCACAAAGACTTGCTGAAGAAGAAAAAGCAGCAAATGTTGCTTCCTGAATTCGCCTGATAGATAACAATCAGCTCTAACATTATGGATGATTCTCTTTCTATTCGTCTAAAATGGATGATAAAAAAGGAAAACCTCCTGTTGTAATTCAATTCTACAACAGGAGGTTTTTTCTGCGAAGACATTCTATTACAAAATGCAAATAAAAACTTGTTTTGCAATGATTTTATATGATATTCTTTCTTCTTAAAAACAATTCAAGTTATATGCCTAAATGATTCACATAATCATCAACCATTACTTCAGATAAACCCATCTGCAAATCAGAAGAATGAAACAACGCAATATTTTCGACATGGCGGATACCCTCTCCGGGTTCCACCGTATAAAGCGGTGAAAGCGTACGCAGCTCTGCATAGTCGTTGCAAATACACGTTTCCAGTGATGAACCAAAATCTGGATATGGCTGACCAACCGTATGAACAAAACGCTTGACCAGTGTGCAGCCGTGGTTGGAGTAGCCGGCCCAGCCCTGCAGATCATTTACACCGAACTTCAGATCCCGGCCGGAAGGTGCCTGCCGCACGAGAATATACTTATCTCCAAGAGAAAGACGATCATCATGAAAACTGGAAAACGGCCACAGACTAAAGTTTCGGTTTGGCTGGTACTTTTCTTCACCACTGCTATTCTGTGGGATGATAACTACGCCGCCTGGTGCCATCAACGTACTTCCGCACAAAGAAACCCGCTTACTTTCGTGAGAACAGTTGCGCATTTTATTGACAATCATGACATCGGAAGCATCCGTCCCCATCATCACCTCAAAAGAAAGCTGCACATCATTTCCCTTTTGCCGAGGCGGCGTAAATCGGACTCCACCGTTGAGCGGCCCATAAATGACGGGATCATTGTCCGGATAATAGCTTTGCGGCATTCGGTCCGGTGCAAGACAAACACGGTGACCTCCATAAACATGGAAAGCTGTTTGCGGACCGTAATAAGATTTCCACTCCTGATTTGCAAAGACATTATGCTGCTCCGCATCGTAATAAAGAAGATTCGTATCATCTAAAAACCCAATCCGTAAAATGCGCGGGCCATAATCAATGGAAACAACAACATCAATAAAGTGATTGCTGATGCGGACACAGTGACCTTGATCACCATAATTCACTTCTTTGACTTCAATACCCATGCGCCAAACACATCCTCTTAAAAGTTTAAAAATGTAAAAGTGCAAACGATTAAAAAGTTAAAATACCGGCAGTCTGATCCATCCCTGCCGGACCTGGTTCAGGACAGCAGAGTGCCCAGACATCTGTTGCTCTATTTTCTAATTCAACCACATTTCGGGCGGTACTGTCAAGTTTTTCCCTGTCTGATGTATGTGTTAAGAGCGGAAGCATTCGTTTTTGTGAAGCTTTTACAAGGATGTCCTTTCCTTTGGGGCCAAAACCGAGAATTTTTAAGTAAGGCGGCAGTCCGATACTATCAACTGCCCGCAGCCCCAAAAATGCAGAGAGCACCAATCTCCGAAGGCGCGCAAGACTGTAACGTTTTGTTTTTAATCGGTTGTAGAGTTCTTCGAGAGAAGCAGCCATATGTACTGCCGCAGACAGTCGGTTTTCCAAACCTTCACTGAGATCCGGAAGTATACGATATTCCTCATCAGTCATCATACGCAAACGATAAAGCACAGCGCGTTCCACTTGCTTCAAGGAAGCTGGTGCCCTGCCAGCTTCTATTTCTTTTCGCACAATCCGGACACTTTCCGAAGAAGGCAAAGCTGTTTCCCAATTTCCGCCAGAACAAATCTCGGCACGAATCCGGCTGGCAGACGGATACAGACTTTCCTCCATACTGTCATGAGAAGCCCCAAAACGACGAACCGTAAAACAATCCATAGCAGAATGCTGCTTTTGAATTGCTTTACAGTATTCAATACCCAAAATATTGTTTGGTCCGTGCAGAAGTCTGGCTGCTGCACTTCCGGCTAATTTCTGAACAGCCTGCTCCCGCGCTCCTGCAAATGAAATCCCGCTTTTCATATATTGACGCAGAAGTTTGTTCATGGAGGGCTGCAGCAAGACAGATGCCACTGCCTGCAGAGCTTTTATATCGCCACATTCACTGCCGAAAGCCAACGTGTCTGCCCCCAAGGCAGCCGCCAATGCTACACCACCCCGTGCAAAAGTTTCCGCACCGGAAACCGCCCATGCCACCGGAAGTTCTGCCACCATATCCACTCCGCCAGCAAGCGCCAGCCGTGTGCGTGCCCATTTGGAAAGGCATGCGGCTGTTCCCCGCTGCATAAAGCTGCCGCTCATCACAGCTGCCACATGAGTTGCCCCAGCATCACGCACTGCTTTGATGAGTGCTTGATGACCTTTGTGGAAAGGATCATATTCCGCAATAATAACAGCTAAAGGCATCTGATCTCCTCCATTTTTAGCACATTTCACAACCTGATACTTGCACTTTTATCATTTTTGTATTATTATAAAATAATGTTCCTTTTCCGTTGCTTTTTCAAGTTTATTCGCAGTCTTTGAGTAATCAATTTAATAAGACTATTGTAACGCAAACCGTTAATTGGAGGCAATGAATCTATGAAAATTTTGGTTATCAATGCAGGCAGTTCTTCCTTAAAATATCAATTGATTGATATGGAAACAGAAAAAATGCTCTGCAAAGGAAACTGTGAGCGGATTGGCATGAAAGACAGCCGCTTCAGCATCAGCACATTTGATGGACGTCATATGAAAAAAACCGTCCCGCCTTTTCAAAACCATAAGGACGCTTTTCAAGCGGTCACAAGAATTTTGGTGGATAAAGAATATGGCGTTATCAAAAATAAGGATGAAATTGCGGCCATCGGCCACCGTGTTGTGCAGGGCGGCGATCTGTTTAAAAATTCAGTATTGATCACAGACAAAGTCAAAAAAGGTATTGAAAGTCTTATTCCCCTGGCACCTTTGCACAATCGTCCGGAATTGGACGCAATCAATGCCTGTCAGGAAGTATTTGGAACACATATTCCTGAAGTCGTTGTATTTGATACCAGTTTCCATTCTACCATGCCCCAAAAAGCTTACATCTATCCAATTCCATGGCAATATTATGAAAATTATAAAATTCGCCGTTATGGGTTCCATGGTACCAGCCACCGCTATGTGTCAAACCACGTTGCACACCTGATGCATCAGCCGATTGAAGATTTAAAAATCATCAGCTGTCACATTGGCAATGGTTCCTCAATTACTGCAATTGAAGGCGGTAAAGTTGTGGATACCAGTATGGGCCTGACTCCTCTGGATGGTTTTATGATGGGTACTCGCTCTGGTTCGCTTGACCCATCAATTGTAACTTACATTATGAAAAAAGATAATCTGACACCTGATGAAATGGACAATATTTTGAACCGCAAATCCGGTCTTCTGGGTATTTCCGGCTATGCAGACGACCGCGATGTCATCAACGCAGAAATTAAAGGTGAACCGCATGCGATTCTGGCCCATCAAATTCTGTATTATCAAATTGCAAAATATATCGGTGCCTATGCCGCAGCCATGAATGGTGTGGACGCAATCACATTTGAAGCAGGTATCGGTGAAAACCAGCCGGAATTACGTTATGAGGTCTGCCGTTATCTGCGATATCTTGGTGTTAAAATTGACGCCGTTGTAAATGATGATACAGTTAATGGAAAAGAAGGCAAAATCAGTGCATTCGACTCTCAAGTTTCCGTATATGTCATTGTAACCAACGAAGAATTAATGATTGCCCGTGATACCCGTTCTATTGTGGACAAGCTCACTTACGCAAAGACAGAAGACAAAACTGTGGTGGATCCGGAAGATATCTAACTTTTCAAACATGTCTTGAAAGGTTGTCTGCAAAAGCGGGCAATCTTTTTTATTTTATATACGTAAGTAAAATCTTCAGTATCCCAGTACTTCTCCAACTAAAATCACATGGATGCGCTCCGTGCGCTGATAAGCGGTCACTACATAGTTCACACACATACGATCCGGAGAGGAACATCCGGCAGTCATCGGGCCTCCGCAGGCGACACAACGGCCCGTTTCGGCACAAGGAGTTTGAACGCCCAGCCGAATACCGTTTGCCGGTGCAGCAATTTCTTTGACACGCTCAATCGCAGCGGACAGGTCAGGGACAATTTTGTTGTACCCTGCAAGGATAACCACCTTTTTCGGGCCGTGTGCCAGCGCGGAAACACGATTACAATTACCGTCTACATTGTAAAGTTCACCATTCTCGGTAATGGCATTGCTGCTCATAAAAAAAACGTCGGCATTGTGCGCTTGGCACAGTTCCTTCTCCCCTTTGCTGCGGTCAATGTAGTGATAGCGGCTGCTTTTCATTAAATCCATGACACCGCTCTCCGTAAGTGTAACAGAGCCGCCGCTGCCGATCGTGCAGCCGGCTGTCAGCAGTTGTTCCGCCTGTTTGACTGCATCGGATTTTGTGGGTGCGTAGCTGGCTTTTATATGATTTTTTTCAAGTGCGGAAATTGTGCGTTTGATTCTTTCTGTGATAATCTTTTGCTTGTTTGCATCCATTGGTTTTCAGCCTTTCTTTTTTAAGTACTGTAATGGTTTATAGCATATATGTTGAACAAAAATTTGTGATGCCGCAATTCCGCAGCGGTATAAAAAGTTTTCTCTCTTTACTGTTTCACAAACCAGTCTTTAATTTCTTGTTGAGACGCCTGCACACTGCCCTGCACTAAACCGGATTTACCGCCGCCGCGCCCGTTAAGCGCTGCATTCATGGACTTTCCAAACGCACGCACATCTTCCCTGACACTGGCAACTGCATACTGATACTTCCCATCCGTACCGCTGAAAACTGCTGCACATTTTGAACACTTTGGTGCAAGCAATGTACTGAAACGACGCAGGCCATCCGGTTCCAGTCCAGTTTCGAAGGTACAAAAGATGCCATTTTGATTGGGTTTAGCAGTCTCTGCCTTAACTTGAAACAGAGAATTTTGTTCTGCGGTCATCTGATGCTGCAGGTTTTCCTTTTCCTCCAACAAACGGCTGACTGCATCTGAAATGGCCTTAGGTTTTGCAGAAAGCATGCTGGAAACCGTCGTAATTGTATGCAGGCATTCCCCATAATCCCGCAGAGCACGGCTCCCGCACAAGAGGGAAATCCGTACGCCGCCTTTATAATGCGTCCAGCCAATTACTTTTATTAAACCGATTTCACCAGTATGGGAAACATGCGTGCCGCAGCAGGCACAGACATCATAGCCCGGAATGGTTACAATGCGCACCTGACCGGTCAGTTCCTTTTTGCTGCGGTAATCCAAGGTTTTCAACTCTGCAGCAGTTGGATAGGTAATCTGCACGGGCAGATCCTGATACACAGCCTCATTTGCAAGACGCTCGCCCAGTGCAATTTGGTCGGCCGTCAGCGGCTTGTCCAAATCCAGCGTCACACAAGCACTGCCCATGTGAAAGCCAACATTGTTTACGCCGAAAAAGCGATGCAGCACACCCGAAAGGATATGTTCCCCCGTATGCTCCTGCATACGGGAACGGCGCAGCGGCCAATTAATGCCGCCTGTCACGCGCTTTCCAAGCGGCAGCGGTGCATCTGTTAGATGCAGAACAGTGCCTTCCTTTTCGTGGGTATCCAGTACATTGACACGGTCCAGCACCCCACAGTCGCCCGGCTGGCCGCCTCCCTCCGGATAAAAAGCCGTACGGTCCAGCACAATCTGCCAGCCGCCTTTCACCGGTTTACAGGAAAGTACCTGCGCACGAAATGTTCGTTTGTAAACATCTTCCTCATATAATTTTTGCGTTTCCACAGAAAACACCTCAGTAAATTGAAATCTATGTCCATTATAACGCAGTTGGCATTTCATTTTAATTCTAAATAAGAACAAATTTGATTTGCTGAATTCCATACTTCCGCAGGTTTAACCGAGTATTTCCATTTTCTTGAACAATGTGTAAAGAATGTTTAAAATATATTAGCGTTACATTGAAAAATGCAGCAGACTGCTGTACAATAGTAAATACTAATTTTTAAATGAATATTAAATTCATGAGCATCTAATGCCTATAGTTCCTCTTACAGGATGGATTCGATGCAGAAAGGGTAACGTCTTCATGAACTGGCTGCTAAAATTTATGTACGGACGTCATGGGCCTGATCAGTTTTCTTTTTGGCTCTTCATTCTTTTCCTTGTGCTGGACTTGATTGGCAGTTTTCAAGCAGGGGCAGCAAAAGCTATTTTTGCCCTGCTGGCTATAGCCGCACTAGTTTATTCCCTATTCCGTATCTTTTCCCGGCAAAATGAAAAACGCTGGGCAGAAAATCAGAAATTTCTCGCAGCAACCCAGCCTCTTTCCCGCTGGGTGCAGCAGCAAAAAGGCCGTTGGAGCAGCCGCAAAATTTACCATTATTTTCGCTGCCCAAAGTGTGGTGCCACGCTGAGGGTACCGCGCGGCCGCGGAAAAATCTGCATCAAATGCCCAGTGTGCCAACATGAATTTATCAAGAAAGCATAACAAAAACCCTGCAGTCCAAATTCTGCAGGGTTTTATTTTTGAGCCTGTGGGTGGTGTGCAAGCGGCAGCCGAACGGTAAAAACAGAGCCTTCGCCAACGCGGCTTTCCACGCTGATGTCCCCGCCGTAAAGTACCGCAATATGCTTTACAATCGACAGCCCCAGCCCTGTTCCGCCGATTTCGCGGGAGCGGCTGGTATCCACACGGTAGAAGCGTTCAAACAGACGCGGGATATGTTCCGGAGCAATGCCGATTCCAGTGTCATGCACCCGGATGACGGCAATCTCCTGCTGAGAGGCACCGGTGATCTCCACTTTTCCGCCGGGTTTATTATATTTGATAGCATTTTCAATCAGATTCGTAAAAAGCTGCTGCAGACGTGTTGGAGCACAGCATACATAAAGGTCGGGAGCGATATGAAAATCAACGAAGACTTGATTCTTTTCTGCTGAAAGGCTCAGGTGCTCCACACTGTCCCGCACAATTTCTTCCACACTAATCGGCTGTGCAGCAGGATCTTCCCGCATATTCTCCAGACGGGAAAGCACCAGCATATCGTCAATCAGATGCTGCAGCCGCTCTGCCTCCATATCTAGTACATCATAAAAATAAACACGTGTCTGTTTATCGCGGTCACTGCTTTTCAGCAATTCAATGCTGGCACGGATGGAAGTTAGCGGCGTTTTCAGCTCATGTGTCACATTTCCTACAAATTCGCTGCGCATCTGCTCCAGCCGTTTCATCCGACTGATGTCACTGACGACAGCAAGCACGCTGTCACCGCCCTCGACCACAGCCGCGTAGACGGTAAACTGCTGTCCGGAAGTTACACCGGCAATCTGTTCTTTACAAGGAGTCCCTGCCTTTTTTGCTTTATGCATGACACCGCCCACATGACTTAAAATCAGACTGCTGTCCACAGAGGCACCAACACACAGAGTGGGACAGGAAAGGAGTTCCCGCAGCCGTTCATTGAAAAATAAGACGCGTCCATGCTGGTCAACTGCCAGCACACCATCGTCCATTCCTTCCAGCAGCCCTTTTAAGCGGCTTTGGTTGCGGTTAAGTTCTGCAATAGCATTTTCTGTGCTTTGTGTCATCCGGTTAAAGGAGCGTGCCAGACTGCCAACCTCATCTTTGGCATTTTTGACGGAAACACGGCTGGCAAAATGTCCGCGGCTGATTTCTTTCGCTGCATCGGTCAGTTCCTGCAGCGGATGCAGCATTCGCGACACAAAAGGCAGAGTCGCCGCACAGGCAATCAGGATGCCGACCAGCATACAAATTCCGGCGCTCCATACCAAGTTCCTTAAAACCTGATCCATTTCGGTTGTCCGTAACGCTGCACGGATAATATATTGATTCCCTGCCAACTGCGCCGCATAAAGATAGCGTTCATGCGTAGTTTCACTCAAATGCAAATCATAGCCACGGCCTTTTTGCAAAGCCTGCTGCACTTCCGGACGATGTAAATGATTTTCATTAATATTCTGCCGTTCACTGTCCCCCAGCACTTTCCCTTGTCTGCTGATAATACTGATACGCACCTGCTGTCCGGCCTGCTGCAGGGAATTACCCAGCCGTTGGGCCTCCTGCTGCGGATTTTGGGCCATCTTATCCGTTTCCATCCCCGAAAGGGAAAGTACAGCGTTCAGTCTTCTGACAAATTCCTGTTTGTACTGATTCTGCACTTGAAAAGCCCCCAGCAAAAATGCCACGGTAAAGCTAATGACCACAATTACAGAATTGAGGAGAGCCATCTTCTTTTTCAAACAGTTCCTCCCTCCTGCGCACAGAATTTATAGCCGACACCACGCACAGTCAGAATACGCTCCGGTTTATTCGGATCGTCCTCTATTTTCTGACGCAAATACCGCACATGCACATCTACTGTGCGTGTATCGCCGAAATATTCTGTCCCCCAAACTTTGTTGAGAAGCGTGTCCCGTGTCAGCACTTTCCCCTGATGCCGCATCAGCATACAGAGAAGGTCAAACTCTTTGGCAGTGAGTCCAACCAGCTTTCCGTTCTTTCGCACCGTGTGGCGGGCAATATCCACCTGCAGCCCATCGGCGGAAAATATCCGTTCTGCAGGCTGTTCCTGCTGTGCGGCACGCCGGAGCACTGCCCGCACACGCGCACAGAGTTCTTTTACTCCGAAAGGTTTTGTTATGTAGTCATCGGCACCCATTTCCAGCCCGAGTACCTTGTCCATTTCCTCTCCTTTTGCAGTCAGCATCAGAACAGGGATTGACCGTGTCTGCTCATTTTCCCGCAAAGCGCGGCAGATCTGCAGTCCATCCATCCCCGGCATCATCCAATCCAACAGGATTGCATCCGGACGGCAGAGCCGGACCGCTTGCAGTAACGTTTCCCCATCTGGAAACTCACCGGTTTCAAACCCAGCGTCTTTCAGGCTGAAAGCAATCAGCCTGCGTATATTTTGTTCATCATCCGCAATATAAACCAAAGGCACAGGCACTTTCTCCTCTCTTCAGGATCCTATCTTTTCCACTGAAAACAAAAAGGCTTCCGTCAATCCGATCCTTTGTATCCTGCCGCCGGCATTTCTTCCCCATCGTTCAGGTCGGGATGCTCACCAGTTACGAGATAAATGACCCATTCCGCGATATTGGTGGCATGGTCTCCCATCCGCTCTACATACTTAATCATAAAAAGCAAGTCAACATCATGCATGACCTGTTCCGGATTGTGCGCAATCGCAGAAGAAACCTCCAAAACGACTTTGCCAAACGCTGCATCCACCGCATCATCCGCCATACAAATCCGTCTTGCCTGTTGAACGTCCCGGCTCAGGTAACTGTCCATCGCACTGCTGAACATATCCTGTACCGTTTCCAGCGTGTTCACAATATGGTTAACAGGAAGGCGTTGGCTGTCGGCCATTCCACTGGTCACGAGAATTTCACAGATATCCGCACACTGGTCAGCTTCTCGTTCCATATCGGTCAGGATTTTCAGGCTTGCCGCAATAATGCGCAGGTCACCGGCAATCGGCTGCTGACTGGCAATTAAGTTCATACAAAGTTTTTCATTTTCATGTTCCATGCGGTCAATTACGCTGTCACTTCCTGCAACCTTTCGGGCCAGTTCCACATTTCCAGTACGCAGCGTCTGTATCGTCAATTCAATGCGGCTTTGGATAGCGTCCCCCATCTCCGTTATTTTTTTTGTCAGAGATTTCAGTTCCTGATCAAAATATTTTCTGGCCATTCCATTCTGCCTCCTATTATATCATATTATCCGTCCTGTATCCCGCCTGTTTTTCTGAAATATACAGCAGCACTAAGGAAAAATGAAAACAGCTTTTCTCAGCCAAACCGGCCGGTAATATACCGCTCTGTCCGCTCATCCGCCGGATTGTTAAACATATCCGTCGTATTGGTATATTCCACGAGTTGTCCAAGCAGGAAAAACGCTGTATTGTCTGCAATACGGGCAGCCTGCTGCATATTATGTGTCACAATGATAACGGTATACTCCTTGCGCAGGTCACCCATCAAATCCTCAATTTTTAAAGTTGAAATCGGGTCCAGTGCGCTGGTCGGCTCATCCATCAGCAGAATGTCCGGCTTTACAGCCAACGTACGCGCAATACAAAGCCGCTGCTGCTGACCGCCAGACAGGCTTAATGCGCTTTTTTTCAGTCGGTCTTTCACTTCATCCCAAAGGGCAGCTGCCTGCAGACTGGTTTCTACGATTTCATCCAGCTTTGCTTTATTTTTGACGCCGTGAATTTTCGGACCGTAGGTAACATTATCATAAATGCTCATGGGAAAAGGATTGGCCTTTTGAAAGACCATTCCTGCACGCTTACGCAGCAGTGTTACATCCGTGCGGGGTGCATAGATGTCTTCACCATCTATGGTGACTTTCCCCGTAATCCGGCAATTTTCCACTAAATCATTCATGCGGTTGAGAGTTTTCAGGCAGGTCGATTTTCCACAGCCGGAAGGCCCAATAAATGCCGTGACACGATTTTCGGGGATTTCCATATTTATCCCTTTCAGCGCCTGAAAATCTCCATAATAAAGGTCTAAATTTTGCATGCCGATTTTTATTTTTTCTTTTCCGGAAAGTTTTCCATAAGCTGTTTGAATCTTCGCTTCTTGATCTTGTTGAAACGGCAGGTCCTGATGCACGGGCGTTTGAGAGCCGTCCGGTCGGACAGCAATTTTTGTTTGTAAATTCATACCGTTTTGTACTCCCTTCTGATACATGACAGCGGTCTATTGAGCAGTTCCGGTCGCCTTTTTATCCAGATGCCGGCTCAAAGCGCGGGCAAGAATGCTGAACCCCAAAACCATTAGAATGAGGATTGCCGAACATAAATTGGCAATTTGCGTGGAATTGGCCGCAATGGACTCCGTGCGGGAAGCCCAAATCTGCAGTGCCAGTGTTTCGCCGGGACGCATCGGATTGAGCGGACAGGTTGGAGAAGTAAGATTCCAGTTGCTCCAGTTAAGGTCTGTACTCATCCCTGCAGTATAAAGTAAAGCCGCAGCTTCTCCAAATCCACGCCCCGCCGCTAAAATAACACCTGTCATAATACGCGGAATACACGCCGGCAGCAGCATATGAACAATAGACTCCCAATGAGTAGCACCCAGCGCAAGGCTTCCTTCTTTATATTCTGCCGGAAGCGCACGAAAAGCGTCCACCGTTGTGATGGTAATGAGCGGCAGACAGAGAATGGAAACCGCCAATGCTCCCGCTAAAAGATTCCACCTCGCATGGGTCATCAGAATAAATACCAGATACCCGAACAAACCGATGACAATAGACGGCAAGGAGGAAAGCGTTTCCACACATATGCGGATAAATCGGGTCATTTTGGTATCCTGCGCGTATTCCGACAGATAAATTCCCGCTAAAATTCCGGCAGGCACACTGATAAGCAATGCGAGGATAACCAAATAAACTGTATTAAAGAGTTGGTTGCCAACACCCTCAGCCGTAAAAGACAGCATGTCCGGTGTAAAACCGGCAAAGCCGTTGTAAAGCGTGTACCCCACAAAAGCCAGCAGAAGCAGCAGGATAAAACCCGCCACAGCATAAAAGATACCCGTCATAAAGCGGTCTGTGGTACGGTTTCGGCGGCTGATTCGGTTCATTTCAGGCTCACTTTTCATTGGAATGTTCCACCTTTCCCGAAACCAAATGAATGAGGAAAATAAATAAAAGGGAAATAAAGAACAACAGCAGCGCAATTGTCCACAGTGCCGTATTATATTCCCCGCCTTCTGCTGCACCACCCATGTCCGCAGCAATGGTGGCTGTCAGGTTGGAAGTGGGCGAAAAAATATTGCGGGGGAATGCTTTCATTTGTCCAATCACCATGGCAACTGCCAGTGCTTCGCCAAATGCCCGTGCAAGGCCCAGAATAATACCTGTCAAAATTCCCGATTTTGCATTTGGCAGCACAATCCGGCGAATTGTCTGCCAGCGTGTGGAACCCATCCCATAAGAAGCTTCACGGTAGCCCTGCGGAACACTGCGGATAGCGTCCGCTGCAACTGTAGTGATGGAAGGATAAATCATAACTGCCAGAACAAGGGAAGCTGCCAAAACGCCATAGCCTACCTGCAGATGAAAGGCTTTGCGGATAGCCGGAACCAGCACGCTGGTACCCACCCAACCATAAACAACTGATGGAATGCCGACAAAAATTTCAATTGCCGGCTGAAAAAAATGCGCGCCAAAACGCGGAGAAATTTCTGTCAGGAATATTGCTGATGCAAGACTGAACGGAACCACAATCAACAGTGCCAAACCACATGTAGACAATGAACCAACGATAAAAATGGCCGCACCGACTGCACCGCCGCCCTGAAAATCGTCTGCCGGATTCCAATGTGCAGAAAACAGAAATTCCATTAGACTATGTTTATAAGTTGTAAAGGTACCAAGGCCCTTGTATGCCAAAAAGATTCCAATAGCAAACGTGACAGCAATCATAAAAATACCAAAAGCGGTTACAACTGCTCTGCCCGCATATTCTCGTCTGAACCTATTTTTTCCCTTCATCCTGCTGCTTACTCCTTTTTTAACATGGAAAAGAATCAGGCAGGTTTTACAATCTACAATCTGCCTGATTCACGATTTCGTTTCCGTTTCGGAATTATTTCTTGCCTTCTGCGTCACGCTTGCTCACAACACTGCTCGCCATTTTGGACGTCACACCATAGCCGAGACTTTCCATCTTTTTTCCGTATTCATCAGAAGAAATAAAATTGATGTAAGCCTTCACCGCTCCCTCTGCTGTTCCTTTGGTGTACATATGCTCATATCCCCATACCTGATATTTACCGTTATAGGTATTTTCCAGTGTTGGTTCCGCACCATCAATGGCAACGGCCGTAACTTTGCTCTTATTACCGCCAATCAAATAGCTCAGCGCAACGTAACCGATAGCACCCTTATTTTCCTGAATGCTCTGCAGCAAAGTACCAGAGTTGTCTGTTTCCAGAGTTGCATTTGAAGCTTCCTGCTTACCATCCAGCGCATACTTGGTAAACAGGGCACGGGTACCAGAGGTTTTGGGGCGAGTAATCAGGACGATTGGTTCATCTGGGCCACCGACTTCTTTCCAATTTTTCGTCTGTGCCGTAAAAATAGAAATGAGCTGCTGTTTGGTCAGATTCTTAACTTTCTCCCCCACATCGTTGTTGACCACCGGTGCCATAGTCACTGTGCAAACTTTATGGTCGACTAATTCTTTGGCTTTGTCTGCACTCAGTTTACTTTCGGCAAAGACATCAGAATTGCCGATCGCAACAGAACCGTCGGAAACCTGTTTCAATCCGTTTCCGGAACCTCCGGCATTCAGTGTAATTGAAACATGCGGATATTTTGCTTTAAATGCCTTTGCGGCATCCTGCGCCAGCGGAAGCAGAGCCGAGGATCCAGAGCCAGTAATCATACCGCTCATGTCCGCTGTGCTCCCACCATAAGAAGCAGAAGAAGAAGAGCTGCTGCCGCAGCCTGCAGCCAAAAATGCGCTGCCGGCAATGACAGCTGCTAAAACTGTACTCATGATTTTTTTCATAACAAAATATCCTCTTTTCTCGGTTTCATCGTTTTCTTTTGCTTACAACATTTATTTTAAAGATTCTGTGTTAAAAGCATGTTAAAACAAGATTAGATTGCAATTAAGTCTGCCAATTATACGGTCAGTCCCAAAAAACATTAATTTGTATAAAGAAAGAGCAGAAGCCGTAAAAACAGCTTCTGCCCTTTCTTGATACAGGATACAGTTAATTACTTTGTTTAACAATGTGGGCGTTCATACTCTTGCTCACAATAAATACAGCGGTAGCGGCGCGTCTTGGGATCACAGAGTTTAAAAACTTGATCCACACCTTCCTCAATAGTGGTAATGCAGCGAGGATTTTTGCAGGTGATTACATTTTTAATGTATTGGGGCAATGTCAAAGCTTTCTTTTCCACAATGTGCCCATCTTTAATGTAGTCAACTGTGATATTTGGATCAATAAACCCCAGCACATCCAAATCGACATTTTTTTCGCCCTCAATTTTGATAATATCCTTGCGCCCATATTTGGTACTGCGGGCATTTTTAATGACTGCCACGCAACAATCCAGCTTCTCCAAATGCAGTAAATCATAAATCCGCATACTGGTACCGGCTTCAATATGGTCAATTACAATACCGGTCTGCAAAGAATCAATATTCAGCATGGCCGTTTCACCCCCAGTAAAGTCATCATGAGTGCCATACGCACATAGACGCCATTCTGTACCTGATCAAAATAAGCCGCACGCGGGTCATCATCTACATCCAGTGAAATTTCATTGACGCGCGGCAGCGGGTGTAAAATATACATATCCGGCTTGGCGGCCTGCAGTTTTGCCTCCGTCAAAATATAACTGTCCTTCAGACGGACATAATCCTCTTCATTGAAAAAACGTTCCTTTTGCACACGGGTCATATAGAGGATATCTAAATCCGGCAGAACCGACTCCAAATTTGTTACTTCCTGATACGAAATATTTTTGGGCTTCAAGACCTCATCAATGATATAACTTGGCACCCGCAGTTCCTCCGGAGAAATCAAAATAAAGCGGATATTCTCATATCGTGCCAAGGATTTAATAAGCGAATGTACGGTACGGCCAAATTTCAAGTCACCGCACAAACCGATTGTCAGGTCATGCAGACGCCCTTTCTTACAGTGAATCGTCATCAAGTCTGTCAGTGTCTGTGTTGGATGCTGGTGACCGCCGTCGCCTGCATTAATAACGGGGATTTTGGAAAAATGGGCTGCCCTGCGCGGCGCGCCCTCTTTAGGATGCCGCATAGCACAGATATCTGCGAAGCAGGACACCACACGAATGGTATCGGCAACGCTTTCCCCTTTCGTCGCGGATGAGGTGGCAGCCGAGTGAAATCCCATCACACTGCCCCCCATATTGAGCATGGCAGTCTCAAAGCTGAGACGGGTGCGCGTACTTGGCTCATAAAAAAGGGTTGCCAGCTTTTTGCCATCACATACATGGGCATATTTCTTTGGATTTGCCGCAATGTCATCTGCAAGATCCAGCAACTGGTCAATCTCCGCCACAGAGAGATCCAGTGGGTCCAATAAATGTCTTATCATGATTCCTCCTGCATTTCAATCCTCGGGCAGCTGCCGCAGATTGGTTTCAAAGGGAGCTGAGCTGCACAGCTTTCTTCCATTATATCTATGGATCATTTGTTCATCAACGGACGGCAGGCATGTTTCAGCCAGTCCTGTTCCGGTTGATTCAAATTCGGTGCCAAAGTCTCATAAACCCGTTGATGATAAGCATTCAGATAAGCTGCCTCCTCTTTAGAAAGAAGTTCCGGCAGGATAGCTTCCGTATCAATGGGAAACACCGTCAGCGGACGGAAAGCATAAAACTGACCATATTCTGTTTTTTTGTTTTTCACAACTTCCAGTGTGTTTTCTGTGCGGATACCGAACTTACCTTCCATATAAAGGCCGGGCTCATCTGTGATGGTCATGCCGGGAACCAGCGGAACTGTACTGCTGCGGAAACTATGCGGTCCTTCATGCACGGCACCCAGATAACCCACACCGTGTCCGGTACCGCAGCGATAATCCAGCCCATGCTTCCAAACCTGCACACGGGCAATAGCATCCAAATCTTTTCCGGTAGTTCCATCAGGGAAAACGGCATCTGCAATTTCAATATGTGATTTCAGCACCCAAGTGTAGCATTCTTTTTCTTCTTTTGTCAGCGGACCCATCACAAAAGTGCGGGTAATGTCTGTTGTTCCGGTCAAGTACTGACCGCCGGAATCAACCAGTAAAAAGCCTTTGGGCTGCAGAGAAGCATGTTTCTCTTGAGTCGGACCATAGTGCATCATTGCAGCATTGGGACCATAAGCCGCAATCGTCGCAAAACTCTCGCCACAGTTCCCGGGCATTTGTGCGCGATACTTGTGTGCAATCTCGACCGCATCCCATTCCGTCAGTGCTTCTCCGGCAGCCATTCGGCGTTCCAGTTCCATTTTAAAGCGAACCAGAGCAATTCCATCATAAATATGGCAAGTGCGCATATTTGCACACTCGGTCGGATTTTTGGCGGCTTTCAAATAGGTGATCAGATCTTTCCCCTCAATAAGCTGGACTTCCTGATTTTGGGCCATACAACTGTACAGATTGAAGCTAATATCCGACTTGCTTACCAAAACCCTTTCTGCCCCGAATCCAGTTTTCAAGTCATCAGCCAATTGTTTATAAGGCCTGACTTCCACACCGGACTGTTTCATATAATCTGCCGCAGGTGCTTCCAGCCGGTCCGCATCCAGATACAGGAAAGCATTTTTTCCGGTTACCAGCAGAAAAGCAATGGCAAAGGGATTATAGTCAATATCAGAGGCCCGCAGGTTGGTTGCCCACGCCACATCATCCAGCAGACTGTAAAGCTGTGCATCTGCACCGGCCGCTTTCAGTTTCATACGCACTTCGCTCAGTTTGTCCACACAGGATTTTCCAGCATATCGCTCTTCCAGAAGCCAAACGGGAGTGGCAGGCAGCGCCGGACGGTCCTTGGTCCATATTTCTGCAACGAGGTCCAAACTGACCAGCATAGAACCAGCTGCAGACAGTTTTTCCTGCAGAGATTCCGCATCTTTTTCCGAATACAGCCTGCCGTCTACAGCGACCTTGCCGTTGTGAATGTGTTCACCCAGGTACTCATCCACTGTTGGGACTCCAGACTCCCGCATCTTCATCAATTGAATGGGAGTACCTGTAAGCTGCTGGTCTGCCTGAATAAAGAACCGGCCGTCTGTCCAGAGCAGGCTTGCTTCTTTTGTAACCACAAGTGTTCCGGCATCTCCGGTGAATCCGGAAAACCAACAGCGTGATTCCCAGTAAGCGGGAATATACTCACTCATATGCGGATCACTTGTCGGCAGGATAACTGCATCCACACCAAGCTCCGCCATTTTTCGCCGCAAAATGTCTATTTTTTCAGCTGCTGTCAATATGTGTGCTCCTTTCACACGGTAGGCTTAACCCCCCTTTATGTACGCAGAGAAAAAGCCCGCCCGGAGACGAAAAGACCGTTTCCCGGATGAGCTTTTTTAAAGCAGGCACAGCCGTGCCGCGGTTATACAAATTTAGGTAACCTAAAACGAAGTGAGCCGCTACAAAACTTCACAGCAGTTCACTGGCTACAACAGATCTTAAACAGTATACGAGTTTTGCCGTTCTCTGTCAAGGCAGGAATTTTAAAAAGCGCAAAATTCTGCCTGTAAAAGAATATTTACTTTCTTTCATTCAGCGGAATATAGATATGGTGCGGCATGACATTTTTATAAGCTGGACGGATAATTTTTCCTGTGTTGATCCGCTCCTCCAGCAAATGTGCGCTCCAGCCTGCAATCCTTCCCATTGCAAATACCGGCGTGAAAAGTTCAATCGGAAGCCCCAGCATCCGATAAACAAAGCCGGAATAAAAATCAATGTTTGCACTAACGCCTTTGTATGTCCTGCGCTTCTGACTGATAATCTTAGGCGCTAATCTTTCCACCATCGAATACAGAGCATATTCTTTCTGTTTGCCCTTTTCTTCGGAAAGACTTTTTACAAATTTCCGAAAAATCAGCGCACGAGGGTCACTGATACTGTAAACCGCGTGTCCCATACCGTAAATCAGGCCTTTATGGTCAAAAGCCTCTCCGCGCAGAAGTTTCCGGAGATAATCGCTGACTTCCTCCTCATCTGTCCAGTCCTTTACATTTTCCATCATATCTGCAAACATCTGCACAACTTTGATGTTGGCTCCGCCGTGCTTTGGCCCCTTAAGGGAACTGAGCGCAGCAGCAATGACCGAATAAGAATCCGATCCGGACGAAGCAACCACGTGAGTAGTAAAAGTGGAGTTGTTTCCGCCGCCATGCTCTGCATGCAGCACCAGCGCAAGGTCCAGAATTCTTGCTTCCAGTTCCGAATACTGATTGTCTATACGCAGCATGTACAGAATATTTTCCGCTGTGGAAAGGTCGTTCCGCGGCGTATGGATAAAAAACGGCTGGCTTGGATCTGTATCATGCACATAAGCCTGATAGCCATAGACCGCAAGCTGCGGAAAAAGCGCAATCATTTCAATACACTGCCGCAGCGTATTTTCCAAACTGGTATCATTTCCTTTTTCGTCATAGGCATAGAGAGTCAGCACACTGCGTGCAAGAGTATTCATCATGTCACTGCTGGGAGCCTTCATAATAATATCCCGCACAAAGTTCGTCGGCAGGGTCCGGTATTTATTCATCAGCTCACGGAATTCTGTGAGCTGGGCAGCCGTTGGCAGTTCACTGAAAAGGAGCAGATAAACGGTCTCTTCAAATCCAAACCGATTTTCTGACAAAAATCCTCTTGTCAAGTCATTGACATTGATACCGCGGTAATAAAGTTCACCGGGAATCGGTACCTTTTTCCCATTCACTTCTTTTTTGGCTTTGACTTCACTGATTTCTGTCAGGCCGCACAGAACACCCTCTCCATTTAAATCACGCAGACCGCGCTTCACGTCGTATTTCTGAAACAAAGACGGATCTATCTTATTTTTTTGTACACACAGCTGAGCCAGATTTTTAATTTCCGGGGTAATTGTGAAAAATTCATCATCGCCTTTTTTTTTCGCCAAATCATCTCACTCACTTTCTTTTTTCATGACTGTAAACGTGTGATTTTATAACCGCATGTGGTCGTCCTGCAATGATTTTTAGCTAAAAAATTTATTCTACCATCATTTTAAAGCCAAATCAATATGTATTAAATTATATAAATAAATTATGGAAAAAGCATGAACAGTATATAAATATTCAAGCTCAGATAGCACGACGCAGCATGGCCAGAGTTGCCTGCCGAAACTTGTTTCCCAGCCAAAATGCTGTTATAATCTAAATATTTAGATGATTGATTCCCTACTAAATGGTGCTGAAACGGAAAGGAGGAACTATGGAATATCGTTCCATTCACTGCCCCTACTGCGGACTTGAACTGCAGGTCCCTGTTGGCATTGAGCAAATCGTATGCATGTACTGTGCCCGCCCAATTGATATCAAGAAATTGCTTTCTCCCACTGCTGCTGAGTCCGATGGCGGAAAGCAGCTTCAAAATGCACTTGCATTGTTGGACCCTGCTCTCTTTCGCTTTGAAAAAGAGCAGAAAGCTTTTAATCGGACGGAATACTCAGACAGCTTCGCATCCTACAGCAGCCGCCTGCAGCCTGCCTTGGAAGCGCTGCAGGGCGCAGGTGAAACCGATTGCCAAGATTTTGCGCAAGCGGTGCTTTCTGACATGGCTGATTATTGGAAATCCTGTAAAATACGCAGTTCAAAAAGCAGCAGATTTTTCAGTTACCGAATGATGCTTACCGTTTATTTCATTCCTTCCCTGCATGACAGCAGTATTCCAGAGGCAGCCGCTGTCCTGTCCGCATTCCTGAAACTCTGGAACAGCAAATACCCGAAAGAGCCCTTAAGTGCTGCAAGTTTTCAAAAAATCAACAGCGGCTGGCGGAAAAAAGGCTGCTATATCACTTCTGCAGTCTGCCGTACACTTCATAAGCCAGACAATTGCATAGAACTGCAAGCACTGCGCCGCTTTCGGGACAGTTGGCTGCTCCGGCAGCCTTACGGAACCATCTTGGTCAGAGAATATTATATTTTTGCACCATTTATTGCAGAAGCAATCAATGCTTCCGGACAGGCCGCATCTGTTTATCTGCGGCTGTGGAAAATGTTTATTTTTCCCTGTGTCCAAGACGCCGTTTCTGGAAACAATGAACGTTGTTTCAAACGGTACACGATGATGATGTTCCAGCTGGAAAGGCAGTACCTTTCTTAACGGTCTGCTTTTTCCGTAGGCATACCGTACAGTTATCCCACAATCAGGAGGCTTTCTTAAAATGGACCATGACCGTTTAGAGAAACAGCTTGCATTTTTTATGGAATGCGACAAAATGAAAAGTATTTATCGAAATACCATGCTTGCCAATCAGAGTCGCATGGAAACAGATGCCGAACACAGCTGGCACATTGCTTTGATGGCGATGCTTCTGCAAGAATACGCTCCGGCAGGAATCAACTGTGACCACACGATCCGGATGTGTTTGGTACACGACCTTGTTGAGATTGATGCCGGTGATACTTTTGCCTATGATACCGAAGGGTACAAAGATAAGGCGGAACGGGAAGTAAAGGCCGCCGATCGGCTTTTCAGCCTTCTGCCGGCTGATCAGTGCAAGGAATTCCGCACACTTTGGGAGGAATTTGAAGCCTGTCAAACCCCAGATGCTCTTTTTGCCAATTGCTGTGACCGTTTTCAGCCGGTGCTGAACAACATAGCAACGAACGGTCACTCGTGGGCCCAGCACCACATCCGGCGGGAGCAGGTGGAAAAACGCCTGTCCCCCATTCAGCAAGCTATGCCTCAGCTTTGGCCTTATTGTACCAAACTTCTGGACACTGCTGTTGAAAAGGGCTGGCTTACAGCAGAATAAAAACGCACTGTAAAACAGAAAACAGGACTGCCTTTCGGTACGGAAAGGCAGTCCTGTTTTTCTCTCTTGTATTTTAAAAGTGTCTTATAAGAGTTCTCCGTATTTCTTGATATACAGCTTCTTCACGACAGTCACAAGCAGCATATAGCATACGACCGTCAAAGCAAGCCATCCAAAATAAACCGGCGGCAGTGCCGTTAGACCCAGCGCATGTGCCAATGGTGTAAAGGGCAGCACCGTAAGCAGGGCAATTCCGCAGCCGCCCATCAGCATCACTGGCACGGAGGCGTGGCTTTGCAAAAACGGGATCTTTGGTGTGCGGATCATATGCACGACCAAAGTCTGTGTCCACATGGACTCCACAAACCAGCCGCTTTGGAAAATCGACACAAACATCTGCCGCACAGCGGGATCTGAAATCTGCCGGAACATCTGACCACCGCAGACAGACGGACAAATCAGGAAAAACAAAGCCAAATAAGTTGTAATATCAAATACCGAACTGGTTGGCCCTATCCAAACCATGAATCTGGCAATGGAAGAAGCATCCCATTTCCGCGGCTTCATCAGGAATTCCTCATCCACATTATCCCACGGAATGGCCGTACAGGTAATATCATAAACAAGGTTCAGCAGAATCAGCTGAAGTGACTGCATGGGCAGAAACGGCAGAAATGCACTTGCCGCCAAAACAGAAAACATGTTCCCGAAATTAGAGGAAGAAGTCATCTTGATATACTTAATCATATTCGCATAGGTCCGGCGGCCTTCCAAAATTCCCTGCTTCAGAATCATCAGGTCTTTTTCCAGCAGGATAACATCTGCACTCTCTTTTGCAATATCGACAGCCGTGTCAACAGAGATTCCGACATCAGAGGCTTTCATGGCAGGTGCGTCATTAATTCCGTCCCCCATATAGCCAACTGTGTGCCCGCCTGCCCGCAGGGCACGCACCACACGTGCTTTCTGTGAGGGCGAAAGCTTCGCAAAAATGGATGTTTCTTCTGCTCGCTCCTGCAATTCCTCCTCTGTCATCCCTTCCAATTCTTCACCCAGCAGGATACGGTCCGCACGAATTCCCACTTTCCGGCAGATGCAGCGAGTCACGCGGTCATTGTCTCCGGTGAGTACTTTTACCTGAACCCCGTAATTGTTGAGGGCGCGGATTGCCTGTGCGGCAGTGTCTTTCGGCGGGTCCAGAAAGGCCAAGTACCCAATCAACACCATGTTGCTTTCATCTGCTGTGGAAAATGCACCAACAGGAGACGGATTTGTTTTTTGTGCCACTGCAATCACACGCATGCCATCTGCATTGAGTTCATTTACTTTGCTGCGGATAATGGTCTTCATATCCTCCGTGAGTGGTTCAATCCTGCCCTGATATTCCGCATAAGAGGAAACCTGCAGCATTTCTTCCACAGCACCCTTGGTAATCATCTGTGTTTTCCCGTTTTGGTCCGCCACGACAACGCTCATGCGGCGACGCTCAAAATCAAAAGGCACCTCATCCACTTTGGTATATTCCTGCTCAATATTGCGAAGCGTGGGTTCACGGTCTTCCAATTCTCGGACATGTGTAATAATAGCCACATCCATCAAATTTTTCAGCCCTGTCTGATAGTAGCTGTTTAGAAAACCATGCCGCAGAACGCGCACATTTTCCTTGCCCTGAATATCCAGATTATATTCCAACACGACTTTATTCTGTGTCAGCGTTCCTGTCTTATCGGTGCAGAGAATATCCATCGAACCAAGATTCTGTATGGAATTTAGATTCTTGATAATGACTTTTTTCTTGGACATGGTGACTGCACCGCGGGCAAGACAGGTTGTCACCAGCATCGGCAGCATCTCCGGTGTCAGACCGACTGCCACCGAAATTGCAAAAAGCACCGCATTTAACCAGTCCCCTTTGGTAAAGCCGTTAATAAACAGCACAACCGGAACCATGACCAGCATGAAGCGGATGAGCACCCAAGAAACAGAATTGATGCCTTTCTCAAAGGTGGTCTGCGTCGGTTTGGCAGAAAGACTCTTCGCAATGCTGCCAAGGAGTGTATCATTTCCAACTGCAGCCACAACCCCAACGGCACTGCCACTAACAACCGTGCTGCCCATCAGGACGGCATTGGGGTTTTCCGTAATGGACTGCGGGACGATATCCTCGCTGAAATTTTTTTCAACCGGCTCACTTTCTCCCGTCAAAGCCGATTGGCTGAGAAACAAATCTTTTGCAGACACAATGCGGAGATCGGCCGGCACCATATCGCCTGCACTGAGATGCACCAGATCCCCCACTGCCACTTCATCCAGCGGGATTTCCCGGCAGTCGGAATCCGCACGCTCCACACAGGCAGTCGTGCGAATCATCTCCGAAAGTTTTGCAGCAGCATTTCCGCTTCGTGTTTCCTGCACAAAACGCAGGATGCCAGAAATCATGACCATTGTAACAATAATAATAACTGTTGTTGGATTTTTTTCTCCCGGCGCCGGCAGCAAAATGTCTGTGAAAGTGGACACAACTGCCAAAGCCGCTAAAATTGCTGTAAACGGATTAACAAATGCACCGCAGATTCGCCTGGCCAGTGTCTTTCTTTTGCCATGCGTAATCACATTACAGCCATATTCGTCTCTTGCCTGATCCGCCTGCTCTTCTGTCAGTCCCTGCGCCGTGGTGTGTAAAAAACGATATGTTGTCTGTAAGTCATGTTTCACAGCAAAATCAAGCCGATTATTTTCTTGTCCGCGCCGTGCCGGCTCTGTTCCCACACAGCGGATCCTATTCATTTTTTTCATAGGCCGGTACCTCCATTCGGTTCATATCACAACGGCAAAGCCGTTTTTGCATGGAAGTACGGCACACTGCAAAGTACAAAGCGAAAAGGACAGCCTAGATATTTCTGCTTTTAAGCAGGGAATACGATAAATCACCATTTCTTCGAATAGACAGATGGCTGCTTCCTTTTCTTAATCAAAGATATAAACAGAAAAACAGACTGCAGAAAGACAGCGTTTCTCCCTATCTTTGCTTCGCCCTCGCGGTTTTGTGCCGCTGCTACTCCCTGCATCCATTCTTCTCACCTCACAAAAAATCAGATAAAACTACAATAAGCAAGCCTGACAGTCTGGCTCGATCTGCAGACAATAAAAAAGCCATGCAGACACGCAAACGTCCGCATGGAAATCATTCTGCAGCTTTCATTCACGTTTGAGCTTTAGCTTTACAGGGCGATGAAACTGCATTATGCTATACCTTGTTATCGATATAACCTGTTCAGACCTTCTCATGGTGTCTCCACCACTCCGCGGCAGCAGTCCGTATCCCTGTAGGAGCCTCACCTACCATAATTTATTATATGCAAAAGTCGTACTTTGTCAACCTTTTTCGTGAAGTTTCATGTTGTCCTACCGTAAAAATTTTATAAAAATTCTTGCTCTTTCTAAACAGGAAATTCACGTTTCAGGCGATTGGGAAAGTCATACGCAAAATACGCTCTGCCACAGCCTAAGATGCTGTTGCAGAGCGTATTTTTCCGTTTTTATGTTCTCTTGTATTCCGCTAATGCTGCCTGCAGTCAATTCTGAAACAAGGGAGTGGAAAGATAGCGGTCACCTGTGTCTGGAAGCAGGACCACGATGACCTTACCTGCATTTTCCGGACGTTTTGCCAGTTCGGTAGCAGCCCAGACAGCAGCTCCGGAAGATATCCCGACCAAAAGGCCCTCCACCTTTGCCAATTCACGTCCAACAACAAAAGACGGTTCATTTTCGACCGGAATTACCTCATCATAAATAGAGGTATCGAGTGTTTTGGGAACGAATCCGGCACCAATGCCCTGAATTTTGTGCGGACCGGCATGCCCTTTGCTGAGGACCGGAGAGGTTGCAGGTTCCACAGCAATTACCTGCACCTTTGGGTTCTGCTCTTTCAGATAAGTTCCAACACCGCTCAGGGTTCCGCCGGTCCCGACACCTGCAACGAAAAAGTCAACTTTTCCATCTGTGTCACGCCAGATTTCCGGTCCGGTGGTTGCTTTGTGGACAGCCGGATTCGCAGGATTCGTAAACTGCCCCGGAATAAAGGAATTCGGCGTTTCCTTGGCAAGTTCATCCGCTTTCGCAATAGCACCCTTCATACCGGCGGCACCATCTGTCAGCACCAGTTCTGCGCCATACGCTTTTAGCAGATTACGGCGCTCAACGCTCATCGTTTCCGGCATTGTCAAGATAATCCGGTAGCCGCGGGTTGCTGCTACACTGGCAAGTCCGATGCCTGCGTTACCGCTGGTGGGTTCAATGAGAACAGAATCCGGCTTCAAAACGCCCCTTTTCTCTGCATCGTCAATCATAGCAAGTGCAATGCGGTCTTTTACACTGCCGGCTGGATTAAAATATTCCAGTTTTGCAACGATTTTGGCTTTAAGTTGATGCTTTTGCTCATAATTGGTCAGTTCCAATAAAGGCGTGTTGCCAATTAGTTCTGTTAAACTCTTGTGAATATTTGCCATTTGAAATCCCTCCATAGATTTAATTCAGCATGCACATTATTTATATGTCATATATGATTTGTATAATATTGAGTATATACACTTTTTACGCACTTGTCAACTGATATTTTAAGAAACTTTATTTTTTATATAATTTTAGTCATATATTAATAAAAAAGGAGGTGCAAAGTCTTTTCAACAATTACTTTCAAAATCAGTCTTCTCTTATAAAATATAAATAATTATATAATAATTATAGAAGGGCCTTCATACATTCGAGTATAAAATACAAAATAGCTTGGTAAATCTTGCAGAGAATGCTTGACGAACCGCATAAGCTGCTTTATCATTGTAAAGTAATTGTAAAATAGAAGGATTAAGTATTGAATCAGCAAATAAGCAAAAGCAAAGAGGATGCAAAGTTGGAAAAATTGCTGTGTTTTGATTATGATATGACATTATTAGACCATGCCACCGGCACCATACCGGAAAGTGCGCAGCGGGCTATTCGTCTGCTGCGTCCTGAGTGGAAAATTATAATCGCCACAGGCCGTGACATGCATCAGCCGGAAAGCGATTATGGAATAAAGACCGTACATCCGGATGCCATAGTGGAAATGAATGGCGCAAGAATATGTGCAGATGGAAAAGTATTATATGAATATTTTCTGCCGCAAAAACTGATGCGGCAAATTATCCGGTTTGGCCGGGAAAAGGGCCTGTGCATCAGCTGTATCCTGGATAATGTTTACTACACAACAGCTCCGCAGCGGCTTCAAGAATTTGTCAATACCTGCGTACGGAAGGATGCCGTTCAAGTGCGGCCTGCTGAGGAAGTCTTTGGAAAAAGAGTGAGTGCATTAACGCTGGTGGGCGAACAAAAAGACGCAAGACTGCTTGAAGAACATTTTTCAGAAGTCCGGGTACCCCTTTTTGCCAAAAAACGCGGTGCTGACATCATTCCCAAAACGCTTTCCAAAGCAGAAGGAATGCGGCAGCTTCTTAAACATTATGGCAGTGACTTTTCTCATGTAATCTTCTTTGGCGACAGCGGAAATGATTTGGAACTGATTCAAGCAGCCCAGCTGGGAATTGCCATGGGAAATGCAATTCCTCCAGTAAAAGAAGCAGCAAATTATGTCACCAGTGCAGTCGGTGAAAACGGAGTCTGGAATGCACTTTTCCATTTTCAGCTTATTCATGAATAACACGCTGAATCAATTATGAATTTCCCTATCAGCGCTTTGCTGCCTATACTGAAAAGCCGTGTGCTTTTCATTTATATATTTTATCCATACGCCACGAAAAAGAGAAAGGAAAAAGAATATGAAAAAAGGGAACTACGGTCTAGATGCACCCGGCATAGTGTCCATCTACCTTGTTGCAGGAGCGGTGTGCTTGATCAGCGGATTAAGGCTGTCTGTTCAAACATACGATTATGGTTGGCTTATTGCTGTTGGTTTGATACTGCTGGCAGTTGGCGGTTATATGATTTACAGCAGCAAATGCGGCAAGTACAAAATGCGCGAAAAGATTTTAAAACGGATAGCTGTCCGAGAGAACGATACCGCACTGGATGTCGGCTGCGGACGCGGCCTGATGCTGAATGGTTTAGCCTCTAAACTAAAGACTGGTAAAGCCTACGGAATCGATCTCTGGAGTCATAAAGATCAGTCTGGGAACAACACCAGTGCCGTCATGAAAAATGCAAAATTGGAAGGAACAGCAGACCGGATTACAGTACAGAGTGCAGATATGCGAAAAATGCCGTTTGCCGATGAAACATTCAGCGTAATCGTTTCCAGCCTTGCTATCCACAATATAAAAGGCGATGAGGAACGAAAAAAGGCCATCCTTGAAATTGCTCGTGTGGCAAAAAACGGATGCAGAATTGCGATCTTAGACATCGCACATATACAAGAATATGCAGATATTTTAGAGGAAAACGACTGTATGGTGGAAAGGCTGGACAAACACCTGTGGAGAATGTTTCCGCCGGCAAGTGTGCTGTTTGCCCGAAAGCAGAAAATACCAGTGTATACTTCTAAAAAATAAGCATAACATTTTTAAGAAGCCAAATCCGGCTGGCTGCACGAAAATAAAATAAGAATTGGCATCCATTTGTTTGTCCTTTTACTTTTCAGCCGTTGACTTTTTACCTTGGCAGGAATATAATAATTGCAACGACAGTAAAGGCGCTGTGGGGTATGGTTCCCTATAGCGTTTTTTCATTATTGACAAGTCCATTTACATAAGTAATTACTTGAGATGGAGGGAAATTGCATGAGTACGGTTCCAGAAATGTTCGGCAGTCTTGTTTTCAACGAGACTGTGATGAAAGCACGTTTGCCGCGAGATACCTTTAAAGCATTGATGAAGACACGCAAAGAAGGCCAGCCGCTGATTCCGGATGTCGCCAATATTGTTGCCAATGCAATGAAAGACTGGGCTGTGGAAAACGGCTGTACGCATTTTACCCACTGGTTCCAGCCAATGACAGGAATCACTGCAGAAAAACATGACAGTTTCATTTATCCAGTGGACGGAGAAAAGGTCATTATGGAGTTCTCTGGTAAAGAACTCATTAAGGGCGAGCCGGATGCCAGTTCTTTTCCGTCCGGCGGTCTGCGCGCCACTTTTGAGGCACGTGGATACACAGCATGGGACCCAACAAGTGATGCCTTCATTAAAAACAACACACTTTGTATCCCCACTGCGTTCTGCTCCTACGGCGGTGAAGCACTGGACAAAAAGACACCGCTTCTGCGCTCTATGAATGCAATCAACAAACAGGCGCTGCGTATTTTACGTTTGTTTGGCGACACCTCTACACAGCGTGTGAACACAACCGTTGGTCCGGAGCAGGAATATTTCCTGATTGACCGTGACCTCTATCTGAAGCGTCGTGACCTGGTTTACACAGGCCGTACCCTTTTTGGTGCAAAACCGCCAAAGGGTCAGGAGATGGAGGACCATTACTTTGGTGTCATCAAGCCGCGTGTCAAGGCCTTTATGGAGGACTTGGATGACGAATTGTGGAAACTTGGTATTCTTGCAAAAACCGAGCATAATGAAGTTGCCCCTTCCCAGCATGAACTTGCACCAATTTTCACGGGTGCAAATATTGCTGCCGATCATAATCAGCTCACCATGGAGATTATGAAAAAAGTTGCGGCAAAGCATGGACTTGCCTGCCTGCTGCATGAAAAGCCGTTTGATGGTGTAAATGGTTCCGGTAAACATAATAACTGGTCTATTTCCACCGACGCCGGTACAAATCTGCTGGATCCGGGTGATTCTCCGCGGGAAAACGCACAATTTCTGCTTTTCTTAGTTGCTGTTATTGAAGCAGTTGATGAGCATCAGGATTTGCTGCGTATCTCGGTTGCCAGTGCTGGAAATGATCATCGTTTGGGTGCCAACGAAGCACCGCCTGCTATCATTTCTATTTTCCTCGGTGATGAGCTGACCGCTGTTTTGGACTCCATTGACCAAGGGAAAAATTATGCTCAGAAAGACAAGGAAGTGCTGACAATCGGCGTTGATGAACTGCCGCCGCTGCCGAAAGACACAACAGACCGCAACCGTACTTCCCCGTTTGCATTCACTGGAAACAAGTTTGAGTTTCGTATGCTTGGCTCCACGGTTTCCATTGCCTGCCCGAACATGATGCTCAACACCATCGTGGCCGATGTTCTGGAAAAATATGCGGACCGGCTTGAAAATGCAAAAGACTTTACAAAAGAACTCAACACCATTATTCATGATGCTTATCATAACCACAAGCGGATCGTCTTTAATGGCGATGGCTATACAGAGGCATGGGTAAAAGAAGCGGAGAAACGCGGCCTCTTGAACCTCGCTTCCACTGCAGATGCTATGCCTTATTACACCCATCCGGAAAATGTAAAGCTCTTTGAGCATCATGGTGTATTGTCAAAGGATGAAGTTTATTCCCGCAGCGAAATTCAGCTTGAAAATTATACCAAGCAGCTTCATATTGAAGCTTTGACGATGATAGATATGATTTACAAGGATATTCTGCCGGCGGCTGGGAAATATATGAAAGATTTAAGTGAAGAAGCGCAGACAAAAACTGCGGTATGCGCAAATATCAGTACTCATTACGAAAAAGATATCCTGCAAAAGCTTTCGTCACTTTGTGATTCTCTCTATCAAGAAACAGAAAAACTGCAGAAAGCAATTGCCGGAGAGGGAAAAGGCTCTGTTCAGGAACAGGCAAATTATTCTCGTCACACTCTGTTTGCTCAGATGGAAAAGACACGAAAAGTTGCTGATGAAATTGAGCCGATGGTTGGCAAAACTTACTGGCCTTATCCGACTTACGGTGACATGTTATTCAGTGTCGTCTGACTTTTGGCTCCCTTGTTTCAAGGGGAAACAAATCGGCTGTTAAAAACCGCCATAACAATCTAATAAAGTTTGTTATCAAAAGGCACCTTAAAGTGGATTTTCAATACCACATTCAAGGTGCCTTTTCTCATTTGTTTGCATCTTTTTTCTCGTGTATTCCGCAGACAGGTACACATTTTAGCTCAATCGCTCTCTGGCCTAATACCCTTCACAAAATCATGGTCAATAGTTACAACCGGATAATAAGTTTCACTAAGAGCCTGTATGCCCATTTTTATACGAGACAACAACTCTTTATCTGACAAAGGACAAGAAAACGATACACAAACATCAAAAATCACATTGCTATGTGTTGGTCCCCAGACCACGCGGAAATCATGGATGGAAGCCTGCGGCTCTACCGCTTTCACCATATCATTCACTTGGCGGCAAAGCTCGTTTGTTCTTGGATCATCGATAATGACCGGGTCCATATGAATGACAAGCTGAATATTGAGTTGTTGACCAACTTTGCGCTCAATATTGTCAATCAAGTCATGGCTGGCCAAAACATTTTTGTGCGCGTCCACTTCACAGTGAATGGTCGCAAACCAGCGATTCGGTCCATAATTGTGAACCGTCAGGTCATGCACCCCGAGAATTCCATCATAGGCTTTAATATTCTTATAAATTTTATCCACCAGTTCCTTGTCTGGTGCTTGTCCAAGCAGCGGGTCACTGGTTTCTTTAATAAGCTTCAGACCTGTAAGGATAATCAGCACCGCTACCGCAAGGCCCATATAACCATCCAAATTAAAACCTGTCGCTTGAGTAATCAGGCTTCCAATTAAAATTGTTATGGTTGAAAAAACATCCATCCGGCTGTCTGCCGCATTTGCCAGCAATGCTTTGGAATGGATACGCCCGCTGACATTTTTATAAAATAGGAATTGCCAAAATTTTATCAAAATGGAAATTAGTAAAATAACCGTGAAAAGTATGCCGCTCTGTGATTCTTCCGGCGACAAGATCTTGCCTACGGCCTCCTGAACCAGCTGCAGCCCTACCATTAAAATGACAAAAGACACAATCAGCCCGCTAAGGTATTCAATTCGCTCATGTCCAAACGGATGTTCTTCGTCTGCTGGTTTCTCTGCCAGCTTAAAACCTACTAATGTCACAATGCTGGATGCTGAGTCTGACAGGTTATTAATGGCGTCTGCTGTAATAGCAAGGCTTCTGAATAGTGTTCCGGCTGTAAACTTCAATACTGCCAGCAAAATGTTGGTTACAACACCGACAATGCCGGAAAAGCGTCCATAAGCAGAACGTACCTTTTCATTTTCCGTACTTTGATAATTTTTTATAAAATGTCGAATCAGAAATTCTGTCATAAACAGCCTCCTGAGTTTGTTTCTGATAATTGTTCGTATAAAAAACCTCTCCCACCGGAGAGGAATTCCACTTACATTAACTAGCTTGCAAATATAACACTCATTCATGAAAATAGCAAGATCCCCTATCTTATTTTCAAAATGAATCAATGAAACAAGTTACCGCCATGACAGTCAATGGCAACGATTAAGGGAAAATTTTCAACTGTCAGCCGCTTGATTGATTCACATCCCAAATCTGGAAAAGCAATAACTTCAAGGCTCCGCACACTTTGAGCTGCTAATGCGCCGGCACCACCAATTGCACAGAGATACACAGCCTTATTGCGGCAGATAGCCCGACAAACGTCTTCGCTGCGTTTCCCCTTGCCAATCATGCATTTCAGTCCAGCGTCCAAAAAAGCAGGCGCATAAGGATCCATTCGACTGGAAGTCGTTGGACCGCAGGCACCGATCGGCAGGTTTGGCGGAGTTGGAGTCGGACCTGCGTAATAGATACTAGCCCCCTGCAGTGGAAACGGAAAAGGCTTTTCTTCTGCCATCATCGCTGTAATTCGTTTATGTGCTTGATCACGCGCTGTATAAATCATGCCATTCAGCAAAATCTGCTCACCTGCATGCAGCAAAGGAGCTTCCTCTGTCATCCTTTGTGCATCCACTTTTCTCTTTTCCAAACTTGTCGCCTTCCCCTGCAAACTTCACATCATATTTTTCTTTTTTAAAATGAGCACAGCAATCAGTATGCAGGCTCCAGAAAGTACAAGCGGGAACCAAAAATACGGCACCGGCATTTGGGCAACATTCATTCCATAAAAGCCCGCAACAACCGTTGGAATTGAAATAATCAGTGTGATGGAAGCCAGCACTTTCATCACCATATTCAGGTTATTGCTGATTATAGACGCAAATGCATCCATCGTACCAGAAAGAATATTCAGATAAATATTCGACATATCAATTGCCTGCTTAACTTCAATCAGAACATCTTCCAGCAGGTCCTGATCCTCATCATAAAACTTGATCACACGACCGCGCATAATCTTTTCCAACGTAATTTCATTTTGTTTGAGGGAAGAAGAAAAATACACTAAGGATTTCTCAATATCCAAAAGCTGAATCAACTCATTGTTCTTCATGGACTTGCGCAGCTCTTGCTCTACGGCATCGCTCATACGGTTAATCTGTTTCAAGTACATCAGGTAGCGGGAAGCGATACGCAGCATCAATTGCAGCACGAACCGTGTCTTTAGGTTTGTCTGCACATCCTGTACAGCCCCGTCAGCAAATTCATCCAACACCGGATTTTCCTGCAAACTGACTGTCAGAACATTCTTTTGCGTCATAATAATTCCCAACGGCCGAGTAAAATAAAACAGCTTTCCGCTCTTCTGTTTTTCAACAACCGGAATATCTACGATAATCAACGTACAATTATCATCCTGATCAATTCGCGGGCTTTCCTCATCATCCATTGCTGCACGAAAGAAATCAGGATCAATATTAAAGCGCTTAATCAGTGCCGAAATCTCTTCATCCTCCGGTGCAATACAGCTAATCCAGCAGCCTGGCTCATCTGCGGGAAGTTCCTGCATCCGGTCTGCAACGGTCTTGTAGTAAGACAGCATTGATGTCATCCCCTGTTCCTTAGAAGTTTTTCCCACAAATCCACAGGAAATCCCCCATGGGACGGACTTTCAATGTTACCCCCGCAAAATACTTTCAGCTACCAACTAACTTTTATTATAACAATTTCAGCGCCTGATTACAAGCCGAATTTGCATATTTTGCGCAATCCTATTCGGTGATTGACAACATACAGGCTTTGAAGGGATCACCATGGGAGCCCTATTTCACAAAAAAGAACCGATTCTGCACAATATATGCAAATATCGGTTCTTCTGAAAATTCATCTCTGTTTTTATTTATTGCGGTTAAAGATAGACATAATATCTACAAATGTATCATCATCGTCTTCTGTGGAAGTCGTTGATGCATTAGCAGATTTAGAAGAAGACGCAGAAGCCGACTTGGATTTATTGATGTTGCTGGTTCCACTACTAAAAGCACCATTCAGCACCTTTTTATCACCTGTTGTCGATGTGTCATCATCTGCATCAGCATCCGGCTCGGAACCATCATGCGTTGCGAAACCAGTAGCAATTACGGTTACGCTCATTTCATCATCCATGTTCTCATCGAATGCAGCACCCCAAATGATATTCGCATCTTCACTGGCCTGCTCACTAATCATTGTAGACGCTGTCTCAATTTCATCCAGTCCAATATCAGGAGAAGAAGTAATATTGATAATGACACCTTTTGCCCCACTGATGCTGGTTTCTAAGAGTGGGCTGGAAATTGCCATATTCGCGGCGGCCTCTGCCTTATCCTTACCGGAAGCACGGCCAACGCCCATGTGAGCATATCCGGCATCTTTCATAACAGCTGTTACATCAGCGAAATCCAAATTAACCAAACCGGGCAATTTGATCAAATCAGAAATACTCTGGACACCTTGGCGAAGCACATCATCTGCAATCGAAAAAGCATTAAGCAGTGTAATACGCTGCTCGGAAACCAATTTTAGCCGTTCATTAGGGATAACGACCAGTGAATCTACATGCTCCCGCAATTGCTCAATGCCATTCTCTGCCTGCTCCATACGGCGTTTGCCCTCAAAAGCAAAAGGCTTTGTCACAATACCAACTGTAAGGATGCCGAGATCACGTGCAATTTCTGCCACAATCGGCGCAGCACCTGTACCTGTGCCGCCGCCCATACCTGCGGTAATAAAGACCATATCGCTGCCACGAACCGCTTCCGTAATGGCCTCACGGCTTTCATCTGCAGCCTTGCTGCCCATTTCCGGTTTGCTTCCAGCACCTTTCCCATGCGTCACTTTTTCACCGATTTGAATCTTTTGTGTTGCTTTTGAACGATACAGAGCCTGTTTATCTGTATTAACACTGATAAACTCTACGCCCTGCACACCCATGGTTACCATCCGGTCAATCGCGTTTCCACCGCCACCGCCAACGCCGATAACTTTAATTTGGACGACGTTCTCAAAGTCGTTGTCAATTTCGAAAGGCATTTGCCGTTTCCTCCTTATTTACACATCCTGCAGCAAGCGCCGCACGAATTTATCTTCCCAATTTCTCGACACACAATCCTATCATTAATTTAACACTTTTTGCGTCTGATTTCAATGATTTTTTTCGTTTTCCTACTTTTGTAACACAAATGCGGCTGAAAAGAATCCTCTTCTAGAGCTTTTGAGAAAATCATTCTCCATTATCACCTGACTGCTCAGTATTGTCCTCTTCTTCGGTGCCATTTCCGCTTTCGGAAGTGCTCTTCGTTTGCTTCGAACCAGTCTGCAGAGAAGATGCAGATGAAGCCGCAGAGGACACCGAAGAGGAGGCAGATGAAGCTGGTGTAAACCAAGTAACGGACTTCTCTTTTCCCACTGAAGACACATCAAAGGTTCCATATTCGCCAGACAAATGCTGTCCAATCGTTGCTTTCACAAAGCGCAGCTTTTTCTCCAAATAAGTGGAATTCCCCAGCTTAACCGTAAGGAATCCACCGCCCACTGTGCTGCAGGAAAGGTTTAGATCATACTCATTTGTCACGTCAATTGAATGAACACCTGTCATTCCGGAAACTTTCACAGCTGCAGCAATCTGCTGAAACAGCGCGCTCCGTTCCGTGTCCTTATAGGCAACCTGATTTCCGACCTTTGCGGAAACGACTGTTAGTCCCTTTACGGTAGGGATGGATGCTGGTGCTGTCTTGCTGATTTCCAATACCTTTCCGGAGGAATCCAGCAAAACATATCTGTTGTTCCACACCACCGCACCGGAAACTGTTGTTTCCTGTACTTTAATCACGATTTTTGCAGGCAGACATCGCTTAACCGTAACTTCCCCCAGATAGGGACATGCCCTTTTAATTTTGTCTGCAGCACCCTTAACTTTTGCAGTAATAAGATTCTGACCAGTCGTAATCCCACACGACTGCGTAATCTGCTGCACCGTGTAGCGCGACTTTCCCTCGACTTCAATCGATTGAATTTTAAATAAAATAGATATAGACAATGTAACAGCCGTTATAATGACAATCAAAAAAATCACAATATAAAACAGCACCTGCATCCGCTTTCGGTGGCGCATGCGGTTGTATGCCCTCTGACGCTGACCTGCTGACACCTGCCGCGGGCCTGGATTTCCTTTATTTTGTATGTTCTTCGTCATTCCCTATTCGTCCTCCGTATCCGGAATCCTTTCCACATCCGCACCCAGCTTCTGCAGGGACTGTTCTATGTGTTCATAGCCACGGTCAATATGATGGATACCGCTTACAATCGTTTGTCCCTGTGCCACAAGCCCAGCAATGACCAGTGCTGCGCCGCCGCGCAGATCAGCCGCTTCCACTGGTGCGCCGGAAAGGCCCGGAACACCTTCTACAACTGCCACACGGCCATCCACACGAATATTCGCACCCATGCGCAGCAATTCACCAACGTGCTTATAGCGTTCTTCAAATATATTTTCCACAAAGACGCTTGTTCCGTGAGCCACAGTTGTCATTGCCATAATTGGAGCCTGTGCATCCGTTGGAAAACCAGGATAGGGCATGGTACGGACAAGGTGCACTCGGTTCAGCACCCGAGGCGGAAGAATTTCTAATGTATTCTGATGAGTCCATATACGGCATCCCGCCTCTTCAAGCACCGGCAGGACAGGCCTTAAATGCCGTGGAATCACACCAAGCAGTGTCAGCTGGCTTCCGGTAGCTGCGGCAGCAGCAAGATAAGTTGCCGCTGCAATCCGGTCGGGTATCACATGGTAAGTGCAGCCAGTTAATCTGCTGACTCCCTCAATGCGCACCGTACCTGTGCCTGCACCGATAATCTGTGCACCGCACGCATTGAGGAAACCCGCCAAATCTTCAATTTCCGGCTCACGTGCAGCATTTTCCAACACTGTAGTGCCCCGCGCAACGGATGCTGCAATCATCACATTTTCTGTTGCGCCAACGCTCGGAAAAGCAAGGGCAATTTCCGCGCCATGTAAACCGTCTGGTACTGTGCAGGTAAGCCTGCCATGATCTTCGATGATGTTGACACCCAGCCTGCGCAGCGCCTGCAAATGCAAATCGATTGGGCGCGGACCGAGTTCACATCCTCCGGGAAAACTAAGTGATGCCTCCCCAGCACGGCCGAGAATTGCACCCAGAAAAATAATTGAAGAACGCATTTCGCGCATAAGCGCATCTGAAATTTCACAGGCAGATGCCGGACGGGAATCGACCACTACCGTGTCTCCTTCAAAAGAGACACGGCAGCCAAGCTCCCGCAGAATAGCAATTGCTGTGTCCACATCCGACAAATGCGGACAATTTTGCAGCTCACATGGCGTGCTGCACAGCAGTGAGGCAGCCAGCAGGGGCAAAGCGCTGTTTTTAGCGCCATGGACCTGAAGTTCGCCGTGCAGCCTGCAAGGGCCACTGATGCGTAATCTTGACATTTTAACACCCCCACATAGTCTGTGCCATAATATGCAGAGTGAAGGTGTTTCGGTGCAGTTAAGAAGCAAATTGATTTATGCAGACGGAAAAATAGTTTCATGTGCACGGCGCTCCGCTAAAACCTCTTTCAAAATCCCATAAATTCGTTCATTTGTGTTAAGAATCGCCATTTTTTTTGCATTTGCAGCCAAAGTGGGAATCGTCGCCGAATCCTCAAAAAGTTTCTGAACTTTTTGAATCAGTGCTTTTCCTGAAAGATCCTTTTCTTCGAGTATATCCGCTGCTTTGCGATTGACCATACTCATTGCATTGTAGTATTGGTGATTTTCGGCAACATTGGGGCTGGGAATAATCAGCGCCGCACGTCCTTTGGCCTGCAGTTCACTGAGGGTAATTGCGCCGGCTCGGCAAATCACCAAGTCTGCCGCTGCAAGGCAGTCCGGCATGTCATCGATATACGGACGGATGTCAAAATTGGGGTGATCAGCAAGGTTAATACCGCGCTCTTTCAGCTTTTCCGGAAACCAGTCTCCATATTTCCCATAGGCGTGAATATGCTGAAACCGATCTGTCTTCGCAGTATCCGTTATTAAGTCCAGCACGGCTTCATTAATTCTCCGTGCTCCTAAACTGCCGCCAAAGGAAAGAATAAGCGGGCGGCTGTCCAGACCCAGCTTCCTGCGGGAAGCGATTCGGTCTGCACGAATTACGGCCATGCGGACCGGATTTCCGGTAAGTATACAGCGGGAATGTTTCGCCATATATTTTTCCGCATCGGCATTTGCCAACAGAACCCGGTCCGCATCTTTACTGAGTGCTTTGTTTGTCACGCCCGGAAATGCATTTTGCTCATGGATAACCGACGGAATATGCAATTTCATTGCCTCTCGAATAACCGGCCCGGAAACATAACCGCCTGTCCCAACACAGATATCCGGCTTAAATTTCTGTAGAATTTTTTTGGATTCCACAGTTGAAGTGAAAAGATGTGCGACTGTCCTGAGATTCTTTTTCAAATTTTCAAAGCTCGGTTTGCGCTGAAATCCAGAAATAGTAATACTTTGGAAATCAAATCCGGCCTGCGGTACCAGCCGTTCTTCCATCCCTCCTTTTGCGCCGATATATAAAATTTGTGCATCAGGCTCCTGCTCCTTCACATAACCTGCGATTGCCAGCGCCGGATTGATGTGTCCGGCAGTACCACCGCCGGCAAATATGATTTTCATCATTTACAGCCCCTTTATTACAGGAATCAACAAACAGCACAAAAAGCAAAAGCGTACATTGCGCCTTTGCCGCTGATTCCCCGCTATGATTTTTCTATACTGGATGTTCGCGATATGGAAAGGATGATCCCCATCTGTGCCAGCAGCATAACCATGGAAGTGCCGCCATAGCTAAAGAACGGCAAACTCACACCGGTATTGGGAATTGTATTGGTTACTACTGCAATATTAAGCACCACTTGAATGCCAACTTGCATAATTAAGCCAACTCCCAACAGCATGCCAAATCTGTCTTTTGCACGCAGAGCGATCATGACACCGCGCCAAATCAGCAGAGCAAACAAAATAATAATAACCAGAGCTCCAATGAAACCAAGCTCCTCACACACGATGGAAAAAATGAAATCGTTCTGCGGTTCCGGCAAATACAGATATTTTTGCCTGCTTTTCCCGAGTCCGAGTCCCAGCAGCCGGCCGGAACCAATTGCATAAAGTGACTGCTGCGTTTGCCATGCATCATTGGAGGAAAGTGATGGATCCCATGGGTTTTTCCAAATTGTAAACCGCGTGGAAACATGCTGGTAATAAGGAAGGTTTGCTACGAATATTAATGCAGCACTGGCAACTATAATCCCGCCGACAAACCATTTCGCCGGTAAACCACCAATAAACAGCATCACTGCCGCAAGCAGCAGCAGAATAATCGTTGCCGACATATGTTTTTCTGCCACAACCAAGCCACAAAGAATTCCGATTGTGGCGACATAAGTCAAAGTCCGAATACGCCTGCTCCTTTTGTCTTTTTTATCGGGCGCCGTAGAAAGCAAGTGCGCAAAGACAAGCACCAACGCAAATTTTGCAATCTCAGATGGCTGAAATTGAAAACCGCCGATTGTGATCCATCGGTAAGCACCGTTTGTTAACTTGACCAGTGAAGAGCCTTTAAAAACGACTGTAATGCCAAGCAAAATTACCGTGATAAGATAAACAGGAAAGGTTAATTTATGCAAATGGTGGTAATCGAAATAGGAAAGCATCATCATAACGACAACGCCCAGCACTGCATACTTCGCCTGATTCTTCACAAAAAAGTAAGGTGTTCCGAAGCGGTAGCTGGAGTTTGCATAGCTTGCCGAAAAAACCATAACAAGGCCTATGCACACAAGCAGCAAAACCAGAAAAAAGAAAGTCAAATCCATACCAGAGCGGGTTGAGAATATTTTTAATCTGCTTTTCCATTTGCCGCGTACTTTAGCAACGGCTGGTGATGCCGCCGACGATACAGACGGCCGCACAGCAGGATGCCCATTTGCGGGTGCAGCATGCCGGCGCTGTGTACCAGCCGCGCCCCTGCTGTTGTAAATTGCCATGAAATTTTCTCCTTCCCAGCCCTTTCTGGACTCCATTTATGTTTGAGTGATAATACTGAAGTTTTAAAGAACGCCATAGGCACTCATTGCCAGCAGCAAAGCTATTACGCCCGCCACAGCCGTAATCATACTGAATACGGAACAAATTTTAATTTCACTCCAGCCGCGCATCTCAAAGCTGTGATGGATTGGCGTCATTTTAAAGAGACGCTTGCCATGTGTTGCCTTGAAATAAATAACCTGCAAAATAACCGAAAGGATTTCAATAATATAAATAATTCCCACAACAAGAATTAAAATAGGGATGTTGAGACCAAAGCCCATTGCACAAACCATTCCGCCAAGGAATAGAGAACCTGTATCGCCCATAAAGACTTTCGCCGGATTGAAATTCCAAATCAGGAAACCAAGACAGCCGCCCGCACATGCAGCCGCAAAAACGCCCATTCCGACGGATTTCAGCATTCCGGCAATAATCATAAAAAAGACTGCTACAAAGAAAGTTACAGAACCGTTTAGTCCATCAATACCGTCTGTAAAATTCACGGCATTGACCATGCCGACAATTCCGAGAAATGCAACGATCCAGTACCAAATGCCAAAATCCACCGGACCGACAAAAGGTATCATGGTCACAGAAGTTGCGCCGCCCAATTTCATCGTCAGCAGAAAACCGCCCGCTACTATACACTGCAAAATTAATTTTTGCAAAACTGTCAGTCCAAGATTACGTTTTTTGACAACCTTGATGTAATCATCTAAAAAACCGATTGCACCAAAAGCCAGCGCCATCAAATAACCACCGATGACACGGGTGCCAACCATATCATCACTCAGTGTTTTTCCATTCTCCAACGTAAGGGGAACGCAGGCTGCCAGCGCAACCAAAATACCAATCATGAACATAAAGCCGCCCATGGTCGGCGTTCCATTTTTCTTTTGGTGCCATTTTGGCCCTACTTCCCGAATCGTCTGCCCGAAATTGAGCTTATGCAGAAAAGGAACCATCCACTTCCCCAGCAGGGCTGTCACTGCAAAAGCAATTACAGCAGCCAGAACAATTGCAAAAACATCCATATTTCTCTTTCACCCTCCGACTGGGACACACGTCCCACAGCTTAACTTCCGTATTATAGCACAAATCATACGAATGGCAAAGTTAACTTTGCCGAAAGCTGTTTTTTCAGCCATATTTTAATTAAAATATTTTGTGCAGAGAGCTCAATACCTGTGCAAACGGCGCACCGCATACCACTGCTGCAGAAGCCGCAATCAGAATCAGTTCCTCACCACAAGCTGGAAGCATACGCAGCCGCACTCTCCCGATACATCCGGTGCCGACAATTTCAAACGCCTTATAGCCTTCCGGCGTAGTATGCAAACCACGCGCCGTATAGTCTGCCCGGTCATTTTCCAGCGAATAGGTTGTCAGCTTCACGCCGGCAAAGCGGGGATCTTCCCGCAGCGTATATTCTGCAAGGCATTGAGGAAATCCCTGCACCCATCTGAGCATTTCCGGAGAATCCACGACCAACAGCTTTTTTTGCTGCTCCTTGCCGGGCAACACTGCTTTCACCTGCTCCCAGCCACAGTCTTTTAGCAACCTATTGAGTAAGCGGGCCGTTTCCTCTTTTCCAACTACAATCGACTGACTTGTCATCAGCAAAAGCCTCCTTTCTGCTGTACTTGTTTACAGCAGAAAATCTCTCCGGTTCATTATACTACAGTGTATGTGCAAATTTTATCAGCCGGAGTCACCCTTTTCTGCAAAGTTCACCGTGATGACGGTTCCCGGCTGAACTTCCTGCCCAGCTGCCACACTCTGTGTAGTTGCCACAGCTCCGGACGCATTGTTAGTGGATACGCCGGTGATGGAAATATTCAAGCTGGAATCCGAAGCAAGACTTTCTACTGTACTGATAGAGTTTGTGCCGTCGCCAACCAGATTAGGGACTTTTACGGTCTTGTTCTGGCTGTCCCCATTGGTAAACAGTGCGATTGTGCCGCCGCGCGGAATGTTAGAGCCGCCTTCCGGAAGCTGTGAAACGACTGTACTGCCATTTCCATAAGTGCGAACTTTCAGTTCACCGTTTGCAGAAATCACAGTGGATTTTGCCTGTGTAATGCTTTTTCCAGTCACATCCGGTGCTTTTACATCCAGTTTTTCCTGCTCCTCCGTCGTATACTTTGGTTCCACTCCAAGGTAGGGCAGAACTTCACTCATAATTTTATTAAAAATTGGTCCGGAAACCGCATTGCCGTAGTAACTGCTTCCATTTGGTTCATCGCAGAAAACAAGCAGTGCATACTGCGGATCATCCGCCGGTGCAAAACCACAGTAGGAAGCGACATAATAATTGCCTTTCACGCCGGTTTTAGCCTTCAGCGCATTATCCTTATCCACTTTTTCACTCGTACCTGTCTTGCCTGCTATCCGGTAACCGGGGATATAACCATTTTTTGCAGTACCGGCGAGAGCATCTTTTTCCAGCATTGCTGCGACACGCTTACTGGTACTGGACGAAATCACCTGCCGTTTGGTTGCATTGGAAGCTGTCTGCACAATATTTCCATCTGCATCAACAATTTGTTTGACCACATGCGGCTGCACCAAATAGCCGCCATTTGCAACTGCTGCACAGGCAGTAACCATCTGTACAGGTGTAATCTTAAAGTTCTGTCCAAAGCCCTCAACTGCCAAATTAATCTTATTCAGATCTTTTTCAGCATAATAGCTGTAACTGGTTGGTTCACCGGGTAGGTCAATCCCCGTCTTCTTTGTAAAACCAAATGCTTGGAAATATTTAAAGAAACGGTGATTACCCAACTCCATGCCAAGGGTGGCAAATTGGGGGTTGCAGGAATTTAACAAAGCCTGCTCAAATGTTTCAGCACCATGGCCTCCGGATTTCCAGCAGTGGATGATCGTTCCCTCCACATTAATAGAACCGCTGCAGAAAAACGGAGTGCTTTCATTAACCACGCCTTCTTCCAACGCCATAGAAGCGGTACACATTTTAAAAACAGAGCCGGGCATATAGGTATCGCTCACGCACTTATCTCGCCACTTCTGCTGCAGTGCTTTCAAAGTTGCAGCCGCCTGCTGGTCTTTCGGCAGTTTTGCGACTTTGGCTTTTTCATCATCTGTCAACACACGCGGGTTGTTGGGGTCAAAGTCTCCTGTCTCTGCTATACTTGCGGCCAGCGGATCATTGACATTAAAGTCGCCCCGCGTTGTCATGCCCAAAATCTCTCCTGTTTTAACATTCATCAGAATGGCGCAGGCACGGTTTCCAACTTTATTCAGCTTTGCGCCTTCATCCAAATATTTCTCCATAGTATGCTGCACAACTTCGTCAATGGTAAGTACCAGCGACGAACCATTCTGTGCCTTGACTTTTTGCTGATATTGAAATGGCATATCCGTTTGTGTTGCGCTTTTCGCTGCTATAATGCGCCCATTGACGCCGGCCAGTTGGCTATTATATTCCGCTTCCAGCCCTTCTACGCCATCTCCATCGTTATTGGTAAAGCCCAATACGCTGCTGGCAAAGTCTCCGTATGGATAGTAGCGCTTATAATCCTCTACCAAACTGATAATGTTGGGGAGACTGGATGTGTCCTTCGTCCTTTTTCCATAAGCATCCTCATAGTTGACAATCTTATCTTTTGCATCTGTTTCCACTTTTGATGCAACAACTTCCCAGTAAGAATTCTTCTTAGTTTCAAGGATGTTGAGGACCTTCGCTTTATCAATTCCCAATGCCTGATTCAAACATTCGGCAACAGCCGCTTTTTCCTGTTCAATTTTTTGTTCTCGTTTTGCTTTTTCTTTGTCTGTCAGTTTGCCAACGCCATTTGTATTATACAGCTGGGCCGGAGCAAGCACGACTTTCCAGACAGTCGCGCTTTGGGCCAGTTTTTTCATATTACAGTCATAAATTGTCCCGCGCTGAGCAACAATCGTTGTATCCTTAAGTTGATTTTCCACAGCCCGCGATTTTAGCGTTTCACCATTGATCAACTGCAATTTAATCAGGCTGACAACGACGGTTCCGAAACCAAAAATGATAAGCAGCAACAGCACAATTGTAGTGCGCCGCCACATTTTGGAAGTCGTACCCTTTGCCATTTGCTTTCCTCCTTCTGATATTCCTGGGAAGCTAAAAGAAAAAAGAGTTAAGAAAAAAACTTCCTTAACTCTCCCCCAATCCGCAAAACTGAGCCATCATTTGACTCCGCATTATTTTATCTATATTTTCAGCAACCTAATATTATGACAATAGTATGTAGATGCGGTTCCACACTCTTGTTAAGAAATCATTGCCCGTCTTTTGAAGCACCTGCGCTTTGTCGCTGCTGTTCATTTCCACTGTTTCTAATTGGCTGGAATCCACTTTTGTCATACCAAGCTGTTCCGTCGCGGTCTTTTCAACGGAAGAGAGAGAATGTTTGGCATCGTTTTTCATCTGCAACTGTGTATAAAGGCTTTTCTGTTCCCCCAAAGAGTTGTCTGCCTGACTAACCTCTACCGCCAACTCAGAAAGCTGTACCTGACCATAAACGAAGGAACCCATAATACCAACCAACACGACTAAACCAACACAGGCAGCCGCCACTCTCAGCGGATGGCGATGCAGTCTGGCCTTTTTATGTTTCTTTGCAACATCTTCTTGTGGCATTTCAATAACATTATCCGGCTGCGTGGATTCCGGAGTTTCCTTAGCCCTTTCCTCAACATGATTTTCGAACAAATCAAAATCATATGCTTCGCCGCTATGCATTGGGGTCACCTTCTTAATATTCATCAATATATACTATCTTATCACAAAATAGAAACTAAATTTATGAACATAATGTTAAAATTGTAATTATTTTGTCATTTTTATTACAATTTTGTACATACTCGGAGTCTGGCACTTCTGCTGCGCGGGTTTTGCGCAATTTCCGCTTCACTTGGGACAAGGCCCTTGTGATACAGTAGCGACGCACGTGGTTTCTTTCCGCAAACACAAACCGGAAAATCCGGCGGGCAGGTGCAGCCCTTGCACCATTCTGCCATCTGATGTTTGACAATACGATCCTCCAGCGATTGAAAGGTAATGACACATAAACGGCCACCCGGAGCAAGTGCTTCAAAGGCCGCAGACAGCCCGGCTTCCAAGGCATCTAATTCTCCGTTTACAGCAATCCGCAATGCCTGAAACGTCTGCCGAGCAGGGTGGCCAGGCTTTCTGCGGACAGCTGCAGGAATATTGGCTTTGACAATCTCAGCCAGCTGGCAAGTCGTTTCAATTGGTGCTTTTTCTCTTGCCTGTATAATTCCGCGAGCAATTCGCGCTGAAAAACGCTCTTCCCCATATTTACTTAAAATTTCAGCAAGTTCCTGCCATGAAAAAGTGTTGACAATATCTTTTGCGCTTAAGCCTTCTTTGCTCATTCGCATATCGAGCGGTGCATCATGATGATAGGAAAATCCCCGCTCCGGATCATCCAATTGATAAGAGGATACGCCAATGTCCAGCAACACGCCATTCACCGGAAGCATGTCCAAACTTTTAGCAATTTCCAGCATATCCGCATAATTTCCACGCCGAATAACGCTGTGCGGATTCCCGGTAAAACGTTTTGTACAGGCAGCAACTGCATCCGGATCCCGATCAATGGAAAGTAAACGCCCATTTCCGGTCAGCTTGTCCAAGATGGCTTGACTGTGTCCACCACCGCCCGCAGTACCGTCGATATAGCGTCCATCCGGACAAACAGCTAAACTGTCTATCGTTTCATGGAACAAAACAGGGATATGCTGAAATTTCATGCGTGCCTCCATCCATTAAAGTTCCAGTTCATCCATTGCTTCCGCAATGCTTTCCTCCGTCAGGTTGTCATTAAAGGCATTCCAAGCGGCTGTATCCCAGATTTCTGCTCGGCTGGATGCGCCGATGAAAGTAACATCCTTTGTAAGATGCGCATGTTCCCGTAAAACCTGAGGAATCAGAATACGCCCTTGCCGGTCCGGTGCCACTTCTGCCGCGCCGGAAAAGAAAAAGCGCTGCAGGCCACGCGCTTTGCTGATTGGCATTGCGCTCACTTTTTCCTGTAGTCTAGCCCACTCATCTGGGGAAAAGACAAACAAGCAATGGTCAAGGCCTTTAGCAATATAAAAGCGCTCTCCCAGATCTTCTCGGAATCTGGAAGGAACAATTATACGCCCTTTTGCATCGATATTATGCTGGTACTCACCGATCAACATAACCGCTACCTCAGGAAAGTTTCACACTTTTTAAGGAAAGTGCCCCACTTTCCACCACCTTTCACCACTGATAGATTTATTATAGTCCAAATGATACCTGATTGCAACGGTTTTTATAAATTATGTAAACTCTTCTCCATAGAGTTAGATCCAAGTGTCGAGTGGTGTTTAATTTTATAAAATGTGGTAAATTTTTATTAATTTTCAGTCTGAAAATTGTGAGCTTATCTGATTTCCGGGTTCTCTAAAACAAAAAGCAGGCTGCTGCACACACTTCAAAAGAGTGTATACAGCAGCCTGCTTAATTTATTTTAAAGGAGGAATAGAGAATTAATACATGCCGCCCATGTTCTGTTCAGGAGCCGGTGCGGCCGGGGCTTTCGGTTCCGGTTTGTCAGCAACCAGAGACTCTGTGGTCAGCACCGTCTCTGCAACGGATGCTGCATTTTCCAGAGCAAAACGGGTAACCTTGGTTGGATCTACAACGCCAAAGCTGAGCATGTCGCCATACTTACCAGTAGCAGCATCGTAACCATAGCCGACTTTACCTGCTTTCCGAATGTTTTCAAGAATAACGGAGCCTTCAACACCAGCATTGGAAGCAATTTGGCGAATCGGCTCTTCAAGGGCTTTCAGCACAATAGAAATACCAGTCTTTTCGTCGCCCTCTTTGCTTTCCAACAGCTTTTCAACTGCAGGAACTGCATTGACCAGTGCTGTTCCGCCGCCTGCTACAATACCTTCCTGTACAGCAGCCTTTGTGGAATTGAGTGCATCTTCAAGGCGCATCTTCTTCTCTTTCATTTCCACTTCTGTTGCAGCACCGACTTTGATGACAGCTACGCCGCCAGCCAGCTTTGCCAAACGCTCCTGCAGCTTTTCGCGGTCAAAGTCAGAAGTCGTTTCGGAAATCTGAGAGCGAATCTGTGCAATACGGGCGTCAATGTCTTTCTTTTCCCCGCAGCCATCCACAATGATTGTGTTCTCCTTGTCAACTTTCACCTGACGGGCACGGCCCAGCATGCTGAGGTCAACATCCTTAAATTCAATACCGAGGTCAGCAGTGATGACCTTGCCGCCTGTCAAAGTAGCAATATCCTGCAGCATTTCCTTGCGGCGGTCGCCGAATCCAGGAGCTTTGACGGCACAGAAGTTCAATGTACCGCGCAGTTTGTTGAGCAGCAGGTTCGTCAGAGCGTCGCCTTCCACATCATCTGCGATAATCAAGAACTTTTTGCCGGTGTTGACGATTTTCTCGAGCAGCGGCAGGATTTCCTGAAATGCGGAAATCTTCTTGTCAGTGATAATGATATATGGATCATCCAAGTCGCAGACCATTTTGTCTGTATCAGTTACAAGATACGGAGAAACATAGCCGCGGTCAAACATCATGCCTTCCACAACTTCGCTGTAAGTTTCTGCAGTCTTGGACTCCTCAATAGTAATGACACCATCACTTGTAACCTTTTCCATTGCATCGGCAATCAAATTGCCAACAAAGGAACTGGAAGCAGACACAGTAGCGACACGGGCAATATCCTCTTTGCCGTTGACTGCTTTGCTGTTCTTCTTAATCGCTTCTATTGCAGTGTCAACAGCTTCCTGCATACCATTACGGACTGCCATTGGATTTGCGCCTGCGGTGACATTCTTCATGCCTTCACGGATAAGGGACTGCGCCAAAACGGTTGCTGTGGTGGTACCGTCGCCGGCAACATCGTTTGTTTTTGTGGCAACTTCTTTAACCAGCTGCGCACCCATGTTCTCAAAAGGATCTGCCAGTTCAATTTCCTTCGCGATAGTGACACCATCGTTTGTGATAAGCGGAGCGCCGTACTTTTTATCAAGCACAACATTGCGGCCCTTTGGCCCAAGTGTAATCTTCACGGTATCGGAAAGCTGGTCGACGCCCTTCATCAGCGCTTTGCGTGCGTCTTCGCCATAAATGATCTGTTTTGCCATTGTGAATACCTCCAGTTATTCAATGTATACATGTCAGCTTTAAATAGAATCAGTCTACAATTGCCAGAATGTCAGACTGCCGCACAATTGTGTAATCTTCGCCGTCTACCTTGACCTCTGTGCCGGAATATTTGCTGGTGAGCACATGGTCGCCGGGCTTTACTGTCATTTTGACTTCTTTGCCATCAACGATTCCGCCGGGGCCGACTGCAACTACATCTGCCACCTGAGGCTTTTCTTTTGCAGAACCGGTCAGCAGAATGCCGCTCTTTGTTGTTTCTTCGGCTGCTTCCATTTTAATCAGGACTCTGTCGGACAAAGGTTTGATTGTCATTGAAATACGTCCTCCTTTAATATATTGAATAATTTGCTATTTTGTTTAGCACTCTTTGTACCTGAGTGCTAAATCCTATTTTAGCTTTTTTTTCTGAAAAATCAAGTGCTTTTTTCAAAAAACCTTTGATTTCATAAAATATTTACATTTCTATTCATTTATATTCTATAGAAGAATAAAAATAGCACTCTAATTGCTAGAGTGCTTAAATTTATGGATTTATATGGATTAAATTCCTATTATATTATAGGCTCTCTGTGATCCTGCAGAGTTATTTTTTGTGGTCGGGTTCCGTATGATTTTTGAAATACATATAGGCCTGACATTTGATCATCCCATTATAGAGTTTACGGCGTTTATCCGCGCGTCGGCCAAAACAGTTTTCAAAAGTTTCATCTGCAGTAATAATTGTATAATTCCAGCCGTGCCGCATAGGAAAGACTTGTCCCATCGTCCGGTAAAGTGCCTCCGCTTGTTTTAAATCCAGCAGCCGCTCTCCATACGGAGGGTTGCAGATCACACAACCGTGCTCAGTTTCCGGTGCAAAGTCCGCCAGTTCTGCTTTTTGAGCATGAATGTGGGAGATGACACCGGCTTTGCGGGCATTATCTTTAGTCAGGTCAACGGCAGCCCCATCAATGTCACTGCCATAACCCATAAAAGTTGCATCCCGCAGCACAAGGTCACGGGCCCGGTCGCGCTCCTGCTGCCAAAGCCTTTCGGGAATCTGCGGCCATTGCTGCGCGGAAAAATGGCGCTGCAGGCCCGGTGCCATATGCATGGCATACATGGCGGCTTCAATCAGAATGGTCCCCGAACCGCAGCAGGGGTCATAGAAATTTGCATCGGTACGTACCCGCGATAAGGCAGCCAATGCCGCTGCAAGTGTTTCTTTAATGGGGGCTTCGGCCGCATTTTTCCGGTAGCCACGCTTATGCAGTCCCAAACCGGAAGTATCCAGCATAATGGTCGCCTGATCCTTCATAATCAGGAACTGCACCTGATACAGGCACTGGCTCTCCGCAAACCATTTGACATGATATTTATGCTTCAGGCGCTCCACAATTGCTTTCTTAATAATCTTTTGGCAGTTCGGAATACTGTGCAGCTGAGAAGAAAGAGAGTGCCCCCGTACAGGGAAGCTGTCGTCCTTACCAATCCATTGTTCCCATGGCAGCGCTTTGACGCCCTCAAAAAGTTCGTCGAATGTGCGTGCTGAGAAGGTACCCATCTGCACAAGAATCCGCTCTGAAAATCGGGAGCAAAGATTAGCACGCACCAACATCTGCGGTGTGCCGTCAAACAAGACATGGCCGTTCTGCGCTTCCACATCCTGCGCCCCCATGTCACGCAGTTCCTGTGCCACCAGTCCTTCCACACCTAACAGACATGGAGCAACTAACTTGAATTTTTCCATTTTTCCTCCTTGTGCAGTATCTGAAGCATTCCTGCATCTGCCGGAATGTTGAACAATCAGATTCCGCTTATCCAGTAAAAGAAGGACCGGGAATCGCCCGGCCCCGCTATTTTATTGCATTGAATGCTGTTCAGTCGTCGCTTTCCTCTGGTTCCAGCAAGCCATAATTGCCTTCTTTTCGGCGGTATACAACATTGATTTCTTCTGTTTCTTCATTGCGGAACATAAAGAACTGGTGTTCCAGCATGTTCATCTGCAGAATTGCCTCATTGACACTCATTGGTTTCACAATAAAGTGTTTCCGACGCTCCACTTTATAGTCTTCCTCAGGTTCTTCTTTGGCATTCACATATTTCTGCACATATTGATCTAATGCAGTGGAATGAATCTGCCTGTCCAGCTTTGACTTATTTTTGCGGATTTGACGCCCAAGCGAACTAATGACCTGATCCAGAGCAGTATTCATTTCAAAATCTGTGGCTTCACTGCGGAAAAACATTCCATCATTTTCGATGGTTATTTCAACTGTCTGGCGGTTGCGTTCCACTGTAACCACAACTTTTGCCGTTGCATTTTCATCAAAAATACGGTCAAATCGGGAAAGTTTCTTTTTGGTTAATTCCTTAAAGTTCTCACGCAGATTTGCTTTTCTGCCGGTAATTGTAACCTTCATCTTAGGCATCTCCTTTTCGAATTGGAATGGGAATCAGGGTTCCCTGTTTCCCTGTTTTTACTATAGCACATTTATCCAAAAAAGAAAAGGTCAGAAGAGAAGGTTATTGTGAAAATGATAAAAATTGCAGGGGGAACAGACACAACAAAAATACGCCCGTACTGATTAGAAATTACAAAACTGCCGAAGCATGCCGAGTTACATGGCAGCCGACATTCACCGCAACCGGCAAACCGGCAATGTGTGTCGGAAATTGACAGATTGCCAGTGACAGGCATGTGACATCCCCGCCAAATCCTTGCGGACCGATTGCCAGTGCATTGACAGCCTGCAGCATTTTCTGCTCCAACTGCGCATAATAAGGGTCTGGATTTTTCTCTGAGACCGGACGGCAGAGCGCTTCTTTTGCAAGCTCTGCGCACTTTTCAAAGTCACCGCCAATGCCTACCCCTAATACGACGGGTGGGCACGGATTGCTTCCCGCCTGCCGTATGGTGTCTACCACAAAGTCAATAATGTCCTGCTCGCCAGCAGCCGGTGTAAACATTTTTAATCGGCTCATATTTTCACTTCCAAAGCCTTTCGGTGCAACAGTCAAATGCACATCACAGCCCGGAACAATGCGTGTATGCAAAACTGCCGGTGTATTGTCTCCGGTATTGCCGCGGCGGAGCGGGTCGGCTGCAACTGAACAGCGCAGCAGCCCTTCCTGATAGCCTTTGGCAACACCACGATTTACGGCATCTTCAAAACTGCCGTGAACGATGTGTACATCCTGACCCACTTCTGCAAAAATAACCGCCATCCCGGTATCTTGACAAACCGGAATTTCCAGTTTTCGGGCAGCATCCATATTCGCACAAAGGTCCTGTAAAATGCCCCTGCCGAGCGGGTTTGTCTCTTTGTCAGCGCTGCAGCGAATGCAGCCTTCCAAATCCTTTGGAAGCTGCCGATTCGCCTGAATGCAAAGCTCTGCAACGGCTTCTGTAATTTTCCGGGCATCCAGCTCTTTCATCATGTTCCCCCTCAATCAGCGACGGTCCACAACGAGAGTACCGTCTGTCATTACCATGCGCGGTTTGGAAAAGCTGGAAAGCGGATCTCCGTCAAACAGGACCAAATCGGCATCTTTCCCCGCTTCCAGCGAACCAACACGGTCGTCAATGTGGCAGATACGGGCCGGTTCAATCGTAATCGCTTTCATCGCTGCCTCCCGATTCATTCCTTCCCGCACAGCCATTCCCGCACAAATGGGCAGATACTGAATGGGAATAACCGAATGGTCTGTAATGATTGCCGTCTGCACTCCCGCTTTGCTCAGGATTCCCGGGCAGGCAACCGTTGCATTACGCAGTTCTGGTTTGGAACGGTCGCAGAGAAAAGGGCCGGACAGGACACGCACATTCTCTTTTGCCAGTCTGTCTGCTATCAAATGCCCTTCTGTCCCATGTATAATCACATAATCCAAATGAAATTCTTTACCGATTCGGATTGCCGTAAAAATATCATCTGCACGATGGGCATGAATATGTACCTCGATTTCACGGCGTAGAGCCGGAAGCAGCGCCTCGGACTTCATGTCAAATTCCGGCGGATCCGCATCCGGATCTTCTTGACTTTTCTGAAGGTCTTCCATATAGCGTTTTGCTTTGAAAAGTTCCTCCCGGATAAAAGCCGCTGTTGCCATACGGGTAATTGGGCCGCCATCCTTATCCCGATAAACATTCTTGGGGTTTTCTCCCAATGCCATCTTGATTGCAACCGGAGCCTTGATAATCCTATCATCCACACATCCGCCGGGGCAGTAGGTTTTAACCGCCGCCATCTGGCCGCCGATCGGGTTGGCACTGCCGGGGCCTGTCACAACCGCCGTGATACCGGCTTCCACAGCTTCCTGAAAATCACGGTCCATTGGATTCAGCCCGTCAATTGCCCGCAGCTGCGGTGTCGTAGGGTCTGTATCCTCATTCAGGTCGTCTCCTTCAAAGGCAAGCCCATCCTCCATCATGCCTAAATGCGTATGGGCATCAACAAATCCCGGATAAAGTGCTGCCCCATGACAGTCATAAATCTCCTCTTCTGTCTGGGGAGCAGGCATCTCACCAAGTGCCTGGATGATTTTCCCGTTTGTTTGCAGCCATCCATCGGTCAGAACCGTGTCTGCCATGGTATACAGCTTTGCATGTATAAACAGCATTTATGTATCTCCTTTATGATTTGCCTGCAGAAAAGTCCACTTTCCACCGCAAAAAACAGCAAGAACGACTTTTTTCATATCCTGATTTCAAAAAAATGCCGCATCAGAACAGCCCGGGTATCCATCCGGCTGGGCAGATGCGGCTTTTTTCTTATTTGTTCGCGCTGTTTCCACGGCGGGAATAACCGCCATGCTTGCCTTCCACAGCTTTTCGCAGATCAGAAATTTTCTCATCGCTGGTCTGCTTAAAATGCGACATCATATCTTCAAAGTCTGCAGATTCATTGTGACGCGGCTGCCACTCATAATTGCCGGGGCGGTGCTGTTGCGGCTCGGGACGACGTTCCGGCCGGCGGTGCGGCGGACGGTGACTGCCCTGTCGGGAATGTGGGATACTGTTCTGCTGTCCCTCCACCTGCTTCATGGAAAGGCTGATTTTGTTATTTTCTCCAATTGCCAAGACCTTAACTTTCACGGTTTGGCCCTCTGTCACAAAATCATGAATTTCCCGCACAAACGTCGGAGCAATTTCTGAAATGTGAACCATCCCCGTTTGGCCAGTCGGAAGCTCAATAAACGCACCAAATTTTGTGATACCGGTAACCTTGCCTTCCACAACGGACCCTACCTCAAGCTGCATAAAACTCTTTGTTCCTCCTTAAAGTTCACCCTGCTCGGCAATTAGTCACCGCCGGGGCAGATAAAGATTCTTTCTCCTGTCTTCGCCATATTCAGACTCTCGCGGGCAATTCGCGCAATATATTCACTGCTCTGGCCCTCATTTTCCAACTCATGGCGGACATCACTGTTTTTAATTTCCTGCACCTGAATTTCCTGCCGAATACTTTGCAGCTTAGCCTTTTGACTTTTTATCTGCAGCTGCTGGCTGATGATTGCCGCGACCATATACAGGCAAAACGCCAATATGGCCACCAGCAGCAGGAAATTTCGTGTATCTTTCTTTTTTTTGATTGGTTTCACTTCCCGCACTCGGCTTCACCACCCCACGATGTGTATGTTCTTGGCCTTTTGCGGTATATTTAGTATTTTTATTATACACGAACCGACTCATGAATTTCAAGGCATTTTTCAAGGTAAGCCCTGTTTTTTTCAAAAGGTGTACCGGAAAAGCACACAATTTCCAAATCAAACGGCCGATAAAGCACACAAATTTTCCCAGCGGCCGCAGCAAAAACCGAATAACGGCATGCAGCAATGCACCAATCACAAATGTCAGGAGCCGCCCAATCGTCTCATAAACCGCCCAAAAACCAAGCGCAGCCCCTATCAGCATAAAGCCGCGCACATCACCCCAGTATACGCCAAGTGCTAACAGTTTGACACACACAGCACACAGTACGCCAAAGAGTGCTTCCAGCACAATATTGAAAGCACCCTTTTCACGCATCTGTGCACGCACTGCACGCAAGATGCACCAAACAACTGCCAATGCCGCCCCCAACAGGACAAAAAGCAGAAAAGCCAACGTATTTTGAGGTCTGGTCGCATCCATTAGCGGAATAGGCGAGACAATGCCCCGCCGCGCTTTTCATCACCAACATAGCTCATGGATGCAACATTGCCTGTTAGCGTCATCTCGCCTGTCTCTACACTTAGCTTTTCAATATGCAGGTTTTCTCCACGGACAATCAGCTGTCCCAAGGAAGTGTAAGCCACAACGGTCTGCTCATCGAAACTGTCAACTTTAGAAACACCCGTTGCGCGCAGTTCCCGCCTGTTATCCAGCGTAAGAATATGGGAAGCCTTCTCTGCAGGGATACCCGTCATATTTTTATCTTCACCATGCATAAAGCATATACCTCCTATCCTGAGAAACATCTGGAGGATTTTCATAAAGGAATCCAATCCGACGCATTTTCCATTTTGGAATTCAAATGCGCCGCCCCCGATATTTCCTACAGGAGATATATGCATCATGCGGTTTGGCTATTCTTCCAGCACGCGGTACATGAAAGCAGCGCTGTCCTTTTTGGCATATTCACTTACATTCAGTACCTCCGCTTTTATCGGATGCGCCCCAAGCGTAATTTCCAGCACGTCGCCGACTTTTACTTCATAAGAAGCGCGGGCCTTTTTCCCGTTTACAAGAATACGGCCGGCATCGCAGGCTTCGTTGGCAACTGTACGGCGCTTAATAATACGCGATACTTTTAAAAATTTATCTAATCTCATCATCTTCCACCTTCTTTTACCATTCAGTGACCCCTGTGCTTTTCACGACGTTTCTGTTCGTGTAAAAGAAACCGTTTTTCTTTTACCGCTTCTCTTTGCGCCTTGGTACGGCTTTTTCGGACCTGCTTATTCTGTTCCCGCAGCAATTGAAGCGCTTGCTGCGCCTTGGTCCCAATGCCATTCGGCTGCATCTGTCGTTTCGCTGCGCGCTGGGCCCTTTGGGGATTTTCCCTTCTGACCGCTGCCGGCTCCGTTTCCAAACATCTGCCGTAGTAAAACTTTCTGTATTTTCGGATAATCAGGTCATAAACCTCTTCCTCTTTCGGTTTTGCACCGAACACAATTCTACTCACTTCATAAATCCCGCGGCAGCTGCATTCACTTATGCCCACCCAGAAAGGATCTTCAAAGCACACGGTCATTTGCGAAATAATCTGGTCCATCCCATGTTCCTCCTTAAAGTTGAAAGTGTCTTGACAGAGAACGGACAACCAAGGAGGCAGGTTACTGACAGCCGGCAAAGCTGCGCCCGGACTACCAACCGGGCCGTGTTTTTATCTCTGTTTTGAAACAAGAAGAAAAGAGGCAGCTTCCGATTATTCGGTAAGCTGCCGCATCCATTATGAGAAAATCATTTGTTTACAGCATCTTTAAAAGCCTTTCCTGCTTTGAAAGCAGGAACCTTAGAAGCCGGTATCTCAATTGTCTGGTTTGTACGCGGATCACGGCCTTGGCGTGCACTGCGGCTGCGGCACTCAAAAGTGCCAAAGCCAACCAACTGAACCTTCTCTTCTTTAGAAACAGCCTTGACAATTACATCCAATGCAGCGCCGACGACATTCTCCGCATCCTTCTTGGATACAGCAGCCTTTTCAGCAACGGTGTTAATAAGTTCGGTCTTATTCATTGTCAGTACCTCCGTTATTCAATTCCTTTTCTCTTCCGCATAATTCTGTGCAGTTTCATCCCTGCAAGTTTCCCATTCCGCAAAATGGCGGATATAGGACCTGACTTCATTACTCAATACCTGCTCTGGTTCCAGCCCCGCAGCACGAACTGTGCGAACAGCCTGCATTAGCAGTTCTCCGGCCTGTTTAGGGTCAATCGCCTTAGGGTGCTGTTCCGGAGGATATCCGGCCGCCTGTGCTTTTTTCTGCACTTTTGCTGCACGCATCAATGCTGGCAGTGCCGGTGAAACATTTTCAAGAACTTCCGCTCCGGTTTTCCGATGTTTCGTTTTTGCCTTGATGGCATCCCAGTTTTGCAGAACATCTTCCATACTCTGCACCTTAACGGTACCAAAAACATGCGGATGACGCACAATCATCTTTTTTGCCACGCCGTCCACCACATCATCAAAGGTAAAGCGTCCTGCTTCTTCTTCTAAAGCAGCATGAAAAACTACTTGAAACAGCACATCTCCCAGCTCTTCACAGAGAAGCCCACTGTTTTCCGTATCCAGTGCCTCAACAGCTTCATAGGTTTCCTCTATAAAATTGTTGCGAATGGAGTGATGATCCTGCTTTTGGTCCCACGGGCACCCTTCGGGGGAACGCAGAATCCGTACAATCTGACGAAGATCCGACAGGTCATACCGATTTTTAAAATGAAAATTCAACTGCGGAACCTCCCTCGGCCAATTTAAGTCAGAACTCCATTTATTTTACACGATGCGCCCTGATTTTTCAAGACTTTTCGGGGATTTTCTGCGGGATAATGATTTCATATCCTCTTTTGTCAGAATTCCTAAAAGCAGTACACAGATAAAATACAGCAAAGCAGCTGCGCCGATTCCAACAAGGGTTGCCGCCGCACTGGGAACCCTTACCGCCAGCATCTGCCGCCAAACCAGCTTTGCCGTAACCGCACTGAGTGTCCCTGCCAGCAGCGGCTTACCCAGCAGGGAAGCAAGATGCAGCCGAATTCCAGTTTCCCGATTCAATGCATAAAGGGAACACAGCAGAATCAGGGCATAACAAACCAGTGTTCCAATTGCCGCACCCATCACTTGAAAACGCAGGTCCCCAACCAAAACATAGTTAAGAATACTCTTAACCACAAGCCCGCCGAAAAGGAATTTGACCGGCAGGTCAACTCTCCCCACTGCCTGCAGCATGCTCTGTACCGGCGTGCTCAGTGCGGAAAAGATCGAAGCGATGCCAAGGATGGACAGAATCCTTCCGGTGATTTCCGGTGCATTCTGAGCACCAAACAAAAGTCTGCATACTGGCTCTGCCATAAAAGAAAGTCCCAGTCCCATTGGCAGGGTAATCATGGCAGACAGACGGATCACCGACAGGATACATGCCTCCAGCCGCTTGTGAGAACCGGAAGCCCATGCTGCAGTCACACTTGGCAGAGCGCTCATGGCAAAGGCCTGCGTCACAGTGGGCACCAGCATAAACAGTGTATTCGCATTCGTATAACAACCATACAGAAAGGAAGGGACGCTTTGCATGCGAACCACTTCCTCCGGCAGCAGCTTTCCGTAAATCTGCAGCAGAGCCGCCGGCATCTGCTGCATCAGATCGGTGAGGCGCTGATTTAAAAGGGCAGTATCCACTAAAGTGGAAAGATTCACAGCCAGCGAACCGAGTGCAATCGGCACTGCTGTCCGAATCAGCTCCCTGCGCAGCGTTTTTGCCGGAAGCGGCGGCGGAGCACGACGAAGTTCCGCTTCTGTAATACCATCCCCATTTTTTCGGTAGTAAATCATCAAAAAGAAAAAAGACAGCATGCTGCCAATCGTTACACCAAAAACTGCCCCGGCAGCACAGGCCGGCAATGCTGCCAATCTGGCATATTCTGCCGACGGCTGGGCAATTCCCCAAACCGTTCCGCTCTGTGCATATTCCCGTGCTGCCGCTGCTGACATCCCCCAGCATAGACCCAGCCCGAAAATGAGCTTGCCTGCAGCTTCAATGATTTGTGAAACAGCGGTCGGCGTCATGTTCCGCAGGCCCTCATACAAGCCACGGTAAATCGAAATCAGGCTGCAAAACAGTGCACACGGTGCCAAAGCCCACACTGCCGGCAAAACGGTCTGCGGGCCTGTACGCACAGCAAGATTGGCAAAGGGCCATGACAGGGCCATCATGAGTCCAAAGGCACAAATGCCCAGCAGGGTAAACATCCGCACAGAAACCCGATGCAGTTCCCGTACATCCCCAAAACGCCCGCGTGCACACTCTGCGCTGACCATGCGGGCCACTGCAGTGGGAAATCCGGCTGCAGAAAGGCTGTAAATCGGGAAATACAGGGAATAAGCACTGCCAAAATAAGCGCTGCCTACCGGCGTTAAGATCCAGCTGAGCGGAATTTTAAAAAGCGCACCAAGCACTTTCACAACTGCCACCGCTCCCACCAAAACAGCCGCACCTTTCAGAAAGCTTTGAGGACCTCGTTTCACTCTGCCCACTTCCGTTTCTTCACAGTCTTGTTCATACTTATGTGAAAAAGCGGGAAAATATCCGCGGGCCCCTTTGCCGGTAATCATGTATAAAAAAGCTGCTGCACCAATCAGCGCAGCAGCTTTCCGTAAATACCAAAATCAGTTTTGAGTTTTTTCGCTTGTCTCTGCTTTTTCTTCCGGGTTGTTTGTTTTTTCTGCAGTTGGTTCTGCCGGCTCCTGAGCTGTAGTGGATTCTGCCGCTTCTGGGTACAACTTCTGTCCACACTTGCTGCAATAAACGGAGCTAGAAGAATTCTCCTGTCCGCATTTGCTGCAGGTAACATGATTGCGTTTTTCAGAAAGCTGTTCATTCACAGCATCAAGCTGCTCATACAGTTCATCAATTGCGTCTATACCTTCACGGACTAATTCATTAGAGGAGGAACCTGTTTTTTGGGAATCATACGTCACACGGCCAAGTGCTTCAAACCGCTTGTTAATTTCATTATTCAGATCGGCTGCGTTAAAACGCAGTTTGGAAATATCCATGAACTGGCCTGCTTTTTCTCCCACTGCTGAAGCAGCGTTTTTCGCGTTGATCATCATATCTTCAAAAAGTCCCATATCCGCCACGCTCCTTATCCGTAAGTATATACTTTAATTGTTTGAATTATACCATGTGCTATCCTGTAATTGCAAGAAAAAGGATAAAGATTCACCAAGTGTTCATATAAACATCCAGCTCAAATTTAATTATAAAGTCCTCCGCCGATGAATTCCCGGATAAGAGATGTGGGCGGAAGCAAAGATGCACTTACCGGTGTAAAAAGCATCAAGGCAAATGAAAGTCTGCGCATTTCTTCAGCAATCCAGCCAGTTGACTCCTCCACATTGTGCAGCAGCATCAGTGCAGGTCCACGCAGGACTCCCAGCTCATAAGCATGCAGAGAATTCACCGTAAAATCCGCCATGCGTTTAAAAGGCTTGATGTATTTACGTTCTCCTTCCATAACAGAATTCCACATTTTCAGCGTACTCTCCGGCGTCGTGCTGCGGAAATTATAATCCCGCACCATGCGCCGGATCATACGTACTTCCTGTGCTGACAGCAATTCTTCCGTTCCGTTATAAATATTTTGCTTCACACTAATATAAATTCGGGTAATCTGGTTATGGGGAAGTTCTGCAGTCAGCACAGGATTCAATGCATGAATCCCCTCAATGATAGCAATTCCATTTTTTTTAAGGTTCAGATGGCGAAACTGCGGCTGTGGTCTGTGATGCACAAAATCAAACAGCGGCACATTACAGCTGCCGGAAGTCACCAGATCATGCAGGCACTGCTGAATACAGTCCAGCCGAAGCGCTTCCAGACATTCAAAATCATGCTGTCCGTCAGCCCGGTACGGTGTTTCCTCTTCGGCACGGTAAAAGTCATCCAAAGAAATCATTTCTGTCTGATGCCCCAGTTGATTCAGTGCATCCGCCAAAAAATGTGCGGTAGTCGTTTTGCCGCTGCTGCTTGGCCCAGACAGTAACACCACTTGGCAGCCGCGTGCAGCTACTTTTTTTGCCAGTTTACAGATACTGTCATGAAAATGCTTATCTGTATGTAAAACCAGTTTTTCTGGATTTTTCTGCGCCATCCGGTTAATATCTGCCAAATTATTTGTAAAGTGAACATATTCAGGAGAATAAGAACTGCTCATAGATTTGCTTCACCTTTGCTTTCCGTTCCAGCACTTCCCTGTACCGGGAAATGTACTCATGAGGATACTTAAAATTATATACCCGCACCAGCCGTCCACTTCCAGAAGGATCACACACTTTTGTCCCCGCACCAGCGCCGCAGGCCAAAACGGTTTGGCTTTCGTCCATAATGGCGGCATTATAAAAGCTCTCCGCCCCCGGCTTTGCAAATCCAACATTTTCCATCCCGCCGAGGATACGCGTTTGACGATAAAGATAATAGGGATGCCATCCGCCGCCAATCAGCTTTGTTCCCGCATAATCCAGCATCTTCGCCACATCTGCACCGGATGCAGGTTTCACCTTTTCCTGAAAAATACGGGAAGAGCGCTTCAAAGATAAGGTATGGACGGTAATGCTTTCCGGTTCAAGTGCACAAACCTTATCCACTGTATCTGCAAATCCAGCCGGCGTATCCAGAGGAAGGCCCGCAATTAAATCCATGTTGATGTCCCGAAAGCCGGCTTCCCGTGCCATCTGAAAGGCATCAAAGACCTGCTGGACTGTATGCCTGCGGCCAATCGCCTGCAAAACACGGTCCTGCATGGTCTGGGGATTGATGCTGATTCGCGTTATTCCTCGGCGAAGGAGGCCCTGCAGCTTTTCCTCTGTGATGGTATCGGGTCTGCCGGCTTCCACCGTGAATTCCAAACATTCGGATAAGTCAAAGGAACTCTGCACTGCCGCAAGCACTCTGTCCATCTGAGCTGCTGTCAGTGTTGTCGGCGTCCCTCCGCCCATGTACACGGACTGCAGCGTCAGGTGCAGATCTCGTGCCGTCCTGCCTGCTGCCTGAATCTCTTTGCACAAACAATCAACATAATCTGGAATCAATTGAATCGTTTTTTCCACAGTTGTCGAAACGAATGAACAGTAGGCACACCGGCTCGGACAAAAGGGGATGCCGATATATAAGCTGAATCCATTCGGCTTTTCCCGGCTCAAAAGCTGCCGCTCATTGTCCATCGTCAGCCGTGCCAGCTCCATTTTTCTCTCACTGACATGATATGCCTTCTGAAACACGTTTAGTGCTTTTTCCTGTCCATATTGGCCAATAAGGTTCCGCAGAAGTTTCACCGGACGTACACCGGTAAGAATACCCCACTGCGGTGTGAAACCGGTCTGCTGCACCAGCAGACTATACAACAGCTCTGCAAGCTGACGCTCTGGATTCTTGTCTCCATAAAGATTGGGAATATAGTCTGCTTCTGCTGTATGCTCTGTTTGACCATCCAGCAGCCGGGCTGTCATATGCAAAGTACCGCCTGTTTTCTGCAGTCCGGCATACGCTGTCAGGGTATCCGGTGCCTCGGGAATTCCCCTGTTTTCCAAAACGCAGATAGATTCTTCCGGATAAAATAGGCGGCATAGCTTTTCCAATTCATAGTGGAAAGGATTATTTTCGAGTATCAGATTCATTTTTCGGTTCCCATATATGGATTATTTTTACGTTCCCAATCCAGTGTTGTCTCAAATTCATGCCCGGGCAGGACACGGTAATTCCCCGGCAGGGCACCTAATTTCTGTGCAGAGCGGAGAATGTCCTGATAACTTCCGGTCGGAAAGTCGGTGCGCCCAACCGTTCCGCACATCACAGTATCCCCGGAAAAGAGTGCATTTTCAACAAGATAGCAGCATCCGCCGCATGTATGTCCCGGCGTATGCATCACTTTAATTTTCAGACTGCCCAGTTCAATACTGTCGCCGTCCCGCAGCAAAACATCCGGTACAAAAGGAGGGATGCTTCCGAGTCCCATGGCATTGCTGAGGTTTAAAACTGGATTAGACGGAAAATCATGTTCTTTTTCATCCATATAAATTTTTGCACCGGTTTGAGAAACGACTTGGCTGACACCCGTAATATGATCAAAATGCCCATGCGTCAGCAGTACCATTTTCACATGATTCTGTTTGACTGCCTTTTCCAGTTTACTGTCGAAAAAGCCGGGATCAATCACTGCCGTTTCTTTGGTTTTGTCATCAGTCAGCAAATAACAGTTTGTTGGCAGCGGCCCGCCCGGTATTTTTTGAATCTGCATGAAGTGCCTCCCTATTGCTGATTTTCTCACAACTTATTATAGAACAGAAACTTTTCTAAACTGATATTCTAAATTCAAACTGAAACGAATTTACCGACCGCTTAAGTACGCTGGATAGCTTCAACCCCGCTAACCGAATTCAGACGGTTTATAATGCTTTCTAAATGGGTCAAGCCATTGACCGTTATAGTTGCAGAAATCATAGCACGGCCGTCTTTTAATTCTCTGGAGTTCAGGGAATGGATAAACAAATGCATACTGAAAAGCTGCTGCGTCACATCCGCCAGAAGGCCGGAGCGGTCGCCTGCTACGATTTTCAGTGTGGTTTGGAACTCTTCCTTCACTTCTCCCGCCCAATGTGCACGAATCCAGCGCTCCGGCTCTGTGGCATCTGAAAGAGGATGTGGAACATTGCTGCAGGTCTTTTTGTGAATGGACACACCATATCCGCGAGTGATAAAGCCAATGATTTCATCCCCCGGAAGCGGATTACAGCAACGGGCAAACTTGACCAGACAGTCTTCCATACCATCTACAATAACTCCGCTGGCTGCTTTGCGGTGAGGATTTTGCTGAGGCCGGCTCTGCTGTTCCTGATGGTGTGTTTTGAGGTATTCTTCCTTAAGATGCGGCATCACTTTCCAAAGCTGAATGCCGCCGTAACCGACTGCCGCATAGACATCTTCTACGCAGGTACAATTCTGCTTTGTGCCCAGCCGCATCAGCAGTGTTTCCATTTCTTTTGCAGAAAGAGAGATCCCGTTGCGCTTAAACTCCCGTTCAACCTCATTCTGCCCTTCCACAATATTTTCATCACGTTTTTCTTTTTTAAACCAAGTGCGGATTTTATTGCGTGCCTCGCTTGTCTTGACAATTTTGAGCCAGTCGCGGCTTGGTCCATGTGTTTCCTTGCTGGTGATAATGTCAACAATTTGTCCGGTCTTTAACTTCGTGGTCAGTGGGACAATCCGCTTATCCACTTTTGCACCGACCATGCGGTTCCCAATCGCACTGTGAATGGCATACGCAAAATCAATTACTGTGCTGCCTGACGGCAAATTAATAACATCACCGCGTGGCGTAAAAACATAAACTTCATCCGGTGTTAAATCCGATTTAATAATATGAATTAAGTCAGTTGCATCTGTCGAATTCTTTTGTTCTTCCAAAATTTCACGAATCCATGCAAGCCGTTTTTCCATACCGCTGCGAGAAGGCTTGCCGTTTGTCATGCCTAATTTATATTTCCAGTGCGCCGCAATGCCATATTCTGCTGTGTGGTGCATTTCCCACGTACGGATTTGAATCTCAAAAGGAATCCCGTCCTTACCGATAACCGTCGTATGCAAAGACTGATACATATTCGGTTTTGGTGTGGAAATATAGTCCTTAAAGCGGTTTGGAAGCGGCCGAAACATATCATGCATGATTCCCAGCACATTATAACAGTCATTCACGGTATCCACGATAACACGCACAGCATAAATATCATAAATCTCATCCATGTCGCGCCCCTGAACGAACATTTTGCGGTAAATTCCGTTGATGCTTTTCACTCGGCCGGAGACATAAACATTGGGGATGGTTTCTGCAACACGGTTCTTGATCAGCTGCTTTGTTTTTTCGATAAATGCATTGCGTTCATCCCGACGCAGAGCTAGGCTGTCTTCTATTTCCTTGTAAGCATAAGGGTCAAGAATGCGCAGGGACAGGTCTTCCAGTTCTTCTTTGATCGCGCGAATTCCGAGCCGATGTGCAATCGGTGCATAGACTTCCATGCTCTCCAATGCCTTTTCGCGCTGTTTCTCTGGTTCCCAATACTTAGCCGTGCGCATATTGTGCAGACGGTCCGCCAATTTAATAATGATTACCCGAATATCTTCATTCATGGCAATCAGCATTTTACGGAGATTTTCCGCCTGCTGCACTGCACGGGAATTGTAAGGAAGCCTGCCCATCTTTGTAATTTTTGTTACACCGTCCACCAATCCGGCAATCTCACTGCCAAACATGCGGCGCAATTCTTCCAAACTGATTTTTGTATCTTCCACCACATCATGCAGCAGACCGGCTGCAATGCACTCGCTGTCCATACCAAGCTGCACAAGGATACATGCTACAGCAACCGGATGCGTGATATAAGGCAGGCCGGAAAGACGTTTCTGTTCCCCGTGAGCAGAATCTGCCAAATCATATGCCCTGCGGATTAATTTCATATCATAATCGTGTTCACTTTGAGAAATCAAAACGATCAGGTCATTGAAAATTCCCCCGCCATTTTCCATATTCCTCACACTCCCTTACAAATGCTGTACGGTCTGGACTTGTGTATTCAAATTATGTAGAAAAGGACTGCTGAAAAGGTCCACTTTCTCTTTTACTGGACACATCTCAATCCTGTACTGCATACCGAACATTTCTTCCCGAACTAAGCCATGTTCCTGAAAGAGTTCTAAGCAAACCAGCAGACGGGCAAAAGGCATATCTGCATATCCGGCCAGTTCTTCCGCACCGCCGCAGTAGCCGCCCTGCGTACGCAAGGTGCGGTAAAGGGCAGCACAGGCTGTACGGTCGGGCAGAAGCTGCTGCAATTCCTCCGGTGTCAGCGGATCCCCTCGTTTTGCTTTTTCAAAAAGTGCCTGTCCGTCCAGCAGGCGCTCCGTGTCACACCCCGCCAGCTTGATTTCACGGACAATAACCGAGAGCAGGTCATTCCCATTGTATGAATTGATTCTCAACTCTACCGCCAAGTCCAGCTGATTCCCCGCCTTATAGGGGAAGTCATCGAGTGTCATTCCAAATTTCATACAGCGGATGCGTACTCCTCTGCATGTGCAGACCAAACGCAAATGCCGACCATTGCTAACCGGCTGAATTTCCTGTAAGGTAACTCCAAAGAGGCCATAAAGCGGTTTGGGGTTATCCGTGCCAAAAGGCTCCAGCAGCTGAGCTGCACGCGGAAGCTCCAGTGAAAGCCGCGCTGGTTTCAGGATACCATCCAAATGCAGCTCCGGTACCGGCATCTTCCCCTGCGTGGCGGCATAGGCATTGATACGCCGACGGAACTCCGCCGTATTTTCAGCAGGCATTGTTAATCCCGCTGCCATAGGATGACCGCCAAATTTTGTCAGCAGATCCGAACAGGCCGACACTGCCTGAAAAAGAGAAAAGCCCGCAATGCTGCGTCCGGAACCTTTTGCTTCTTCTGCACCAACAGATAGGACGATACAAGGCTTTCCAAATGTTTCCACAATTCTGCTGGCAACAATTCCGATTACGCCATGATGCCAGTCGCGCCCTTCCACCACCAGCACACGGTCCAGTAACCGGTTCGGTTCCTGACGAAGCTGCTGCATGGCACTTTCCAAAATTTCCGATTCCAACTGTCTGCGGTAATCATTATCATCACAAATATCTGTCGCAAGGGAACATGCTTCGTCCGGATCTTCGCTCAGCAGCAGACGTACTGCCCGCTCTGAGGAACCAATCCGGCCTGTTGCATTGATACGCGGGACAATTCCAAAAGCGACCTGTTCTGCTGTTAATTTCCGGTCGGCAAGGCCTGCCTTTTCCATAAGTGCCCGCAGACCCGGCCTGTCCGTGCGCGGAAGCATTTCCAAACCCTTTTGGATAAAGGTCCGATTTTGTCCAGTTACCGGAACAACATCACCAATGGTACCAATTGTCAGCAAATCTGCGTATGTCTCCAGCAGAAGTTTCTGATCAGAATCCGGCCCTTCCAAAGCTTGTACCAATTTAAAAGCGAGGCCGGCACCGCAAAGGCAGGAACATCCGCTGGTGTCATCTTCGCGGAATGGGTCCACCACTGCATCTGCAGCCGGAAGCTGGGGACGCGGTCTGTGATGATCCGTCACCACAACATCCATGCCCAATTCTTTGGCACGGTCAATTTCTTTAAGCGAAGAAATTCCGTTATCCACAGTTACAATCAGGTCTACCTGATGTTCATGTAAAGTTTCAACAGCCGTCATATTCAGGCCGTAACCTTCGCCTTCCCGCTCAGGGATATAAAACGAAACATCCGCACCGCAGGATTCCAGATAAGAATATAAGATTGCTGTTGCCGTCACGCCATCCGCATCATAATCTCCATAGACTGCAATTTTTTCAAAGTTATCCACTGCATAGCGGATTCGCTCTGCTGCTTTCTCCATATCGATAATCTGGAATGGATCACTCAGCGGCACCCCATTTAACAGATCAGCCGCATCCTGTGCTGTTTGGCAACCGCGGGCCTGCAGCAGTGCCGCAGTGGCTGCAGGGATTCCCGTCTGCTGGGCAATTTCGCGCACCGTGCCCCGATCATAAGATGCGACTACCCATTTTTTCAGTGCCAACCGATATTCACCCATCCTCTCTCCGGCAGTATTTCTGCCAGTCATCATTCTCAAAAGGAAGTCAGACAACCGACGCACCATTTTGCTATGGCTGCCTGTAAAAAATGCAGATATTATATTTTAGCATTTTATATGATTATATTCAATCTTTTTCCTATGTTTTCTATCTATAATAATCACCGCCCATGACACTGTGCAGACAGTGCCCGGGCGGTTACTTACGGTTGTTTAAATATTTGCTAGGACTTTGTGAGTGAAACACTGGCCTGATAAGTTCCATACGCCCAGCAGGTTTTGTTTCCGCCAACTTTGATGGAAACAGGTGCGTTGGTTGTACCGGTTTCCTGTATATTGGAAAAATCAACAGCAGCAGTAATATTACTGGCAGTTAATGTTGCAATATCACTTTCTTTACCGACGATATCCACATTCAGCGACTGCGTCACCATGGAAGCATTCATCCCTTGAGGAACATTCATTTTGGTGAAATTTGTAACAGTAAATCCCTTGGAAGTATATTCATTCATATTTTTCAGCGTGACCTGTGCAGTCGTTCCGCTGCTCAAATTCGTGCAGCCACTCGGAAGCTGAGAAATCTGCTGGTTAAAACTATTATGCGTTGTATTAATCTGCGAAAAATCAATTGCTTCCAGACTGGCCTCTGCAATTTTTGCCAAAGTATCTTTCGGCCCTGCAATCTGTATTGTACTCGGTGTAACGGTAAACGCACTGTCTCCCTGCAGTTTGAGGCCAGCCGGTTGATTTGTAAAAGTGGGCAGCACTTTCACATTTTTTTTCGGCTGCACCTGTGTCGTGACATTCACCTGCGTAATGCTCATGGAAACATAAGAATCCGGCGTAATCTTGTTTCCAGATGAATCATACAGAATTAATGGTGCCTGTACAGTTTTGGTTGCTGTCAGCGCCGTATTGCCGGCACTGTATTCAATAGACACATGATCAATTTTACTCACTTCCGTTTCCGGCCCGGAAATAGTCACGTTTTCAGCATCTGTTGTGGGACCGGGACTGTAATATCCGGAAGTATCAATTTTATCCATATTGGCCGGCAGCTTAATCGGAAAAGATTTCTTAGCGGCGCGGTCCACATAAATTGACCATTCAGATGGATAGATATTGTTAAAATCGAAATTGTTGAGCGCACTCATATTTTTACCCATCAATTTTACCTGATAGACCCCGGGCGCTGTAATCTGAGATGTACTGACAGGGACCACCTGAAGATCTGTATTTTTAATTTGATTGACAATCAGCGTATTGCCGCTGATTGCCACAGATGCTGTATCTGTTTTAGTTGGAGAATAAACCGTCAGTCCTGACTTTTGTGCTTCGTCCGGGAGCTGTATATTGATAGAGACATTATTAATTCGCTTTGGAAAATGCTCAGTGTCATTGAATGCCAGCACAATCCAAAGGATAACAGCAATGGCAAAGGATAAAACCAAAAGAAACTGATTGTTGTAAAACAGCTCATGCAGTCTGCCCTTGTTAAAAGATTCCGCTGGGTGTTCAATTTTTTTCCCTTTATTTTTCATCTTTAAACCTCCTGAGTGAAGCGAGGATTGTTCCTCTATCCTTTGAGGATTGATGATCCAGCAGCAGACTGTTCAATTCATTTTGCAGAGATTCCCTTGTATAGTTTCGGGTAATGGTTCCGCCGAGCGCAATAGAAATCTGCCCGGTTTCTTCGGAAACGACCACAACCACCGCATCTGAATTTTCACTCATGCCGATTGCAGCACGGTGCCGGGTCCCCAGTTCAATAGCCACATCATTGTTGCGCTTTGTCAGCGGCAAGATACAGCCTGCTGCATAAAGCATGCCGTTCCGCATCACCATAGCTCCATCATGCAATGGCGCTTTGTTAAAAAAAATGTTGCAGATAATCGGCACACTTGGTACTGCTTCAATGACAGTCCCAGTTTCAACGATATCGCCAAGACGCGTATCGCGTTCAAACACGATAAGCGCACCGGTTTTGGATTTTGACATGTTGTCGCACGCCTCTACCACTGCCAAAATACCGCGCCGGATCTGTTTCTGCTGTTCTTCCTCTTCACTGCTGCGGCCGCCAAGCACAGACCGCAGACAGCCAACATGCCCACGCCCCATTTTCTCCAGTGCACTGCGCAGTTCCGGCTGAAAGACTACGAACAAAAACACCAACCCATATTGGATCACATAGGCGAGCAGCGTTTTCATCATATAAAGTTGTGCCACATTTGCAAAAATCCAGACACCCAAAACGATGAGGATGCCCTTCATCAGCTGCCCGGCGCGTGTTTCCCGCATAAGCTTAATCGCGCCGTAAATGACAGCAGTGACCAATAAAATATCAATGATATCTGAAAATCGGAAGCTTAGAAAAACATTTTTTAAACTTTCAAGAAATGATGAAAACTGGCTCACAGAATTTCTTCCCTCCTTATCAGTCCTTTCAGTCTAATTTTATTGTAACATATCAAGAGGGATATGCAATCATTTTCTGAAAATTAAAGGACAAACTTCTAATTCTTTATTTTGCAGCAATTCTCATTACTGCTTGTGCAAATGCATTCATCTGTTCTGAAGTTGTAAAGACAGAGGGACACACACGGACTGCTCCATGTTCAAGTGTGCCGCAGAAAGCATGTGCTCTCGGCGCGCAGTGCAGACCGGCACGCACTGCAAATCCTTGCTTATTCAGAGAAGCTGCCACATCCTCACTGTCTTTTCCAGGCAGATTAAAGGAAAGAAGAGGTGCAAAATATGGAGATTGCGGGCGGGGCATATACAATTCCACTTTTTGAGAGGCTTTCAGCCTGTCATACAATCTGCAGACCAGCGCACTTTCATGTTCATAAATTCTGTGTACCGTTCGACGGCGAACAAAAGAAATGCCTGCACGCAGGCCGATGATACCGGGAACATTGATGGTGCCGCTTTCAAAGCGTTCCGGTATTTCGGCCGGCTGTTCCAGACTTTCTGAAGCCGTGCCGGTTCCCCCTTCAATAATTGTATTGATTCGGGAACCATCCCGCACAATCAGCAGTCCTGTCCCCATAGGGCCATAAAGCCCTTTATGCCCGGGTGCGCAAATGCAGTCAAAATTATAATCCTTCATGGAAATTGGAAGCACGCCAGCAGACTGCGCGCAGTCAATGCAAACAGGAACGTTATAGGCATGGCACAGCGCCGTGATACGTTCCACTGGCAGTCGAATCCCCCATACATTGGAAACATGGGTACACACACACAAGCAAGTGTTTTCCTTCATGGCCTGGCGGAATGCATCAAGGGTAGCATCGTTATCCCCCGGCACGATCTTCACTTCCGTATAGGTAATGATCCCTTGTGCCCGCAATGCTTCCAGCGGGCGCATGACGGCATTATGCTCAAGGCAGGAAGTAACGACATGGCCGCCCGGTTTCACCAGTCCTTTAATGGCCATATTCAGCGCCTGTGTACAGTTCATGACAAAGCAAACGTTTTCCGGTCCAGGCGCATCAAACAGGGCAGCCGCCTCTTCCCTTGCACGAAAAACTTCCTGCGCAGTGGCAAGGCTCATATTATGCCCGGCACGGCCCGGATTTGCCCCGAATCTCCGCATTGCCTGCTGCATGGCCGCAGAAACCTGCGGTGGTTTTGGATAAGTGGTTGCAGCATTATCAAGATAAATCATTTGCTGCTCACCCGCTCCCTGCGCCCAAGCACATGAATGCCTTCTCTGCGCAGAATACGTTCCGCTTCATCCGTTCTATCTGGGACATAGACACCGTACCCACAGCCCGGCATATCCGGTGTGCGGGGCAAGCGCTCAACATAGGCCTTTATTCCATAGTAAAATAAAAGTTCACGGCTTTTCATCGCATAAGTGATGGAACTAACAATAATCAGCTGCTTACTCACAAGGCATCACCTCACTGTATTTGATACTCTATTACAGAATATGTGATTACCTTGTTTTCTGCCTTTTTGGGCAAAAAGAATTCTCATTTACATGTATTTGAGCTTTCTTTCAGCAAACATACTGCATGAGCGGCTACCCCCTCTTCGGCACCGGTAAAGCCAAGCCCCTCTTCAGTGGTTGCTTTTACGCTCACTTGGTCAGCATGAATCCTGCAGGCTCCTGCCAGCCGTTTTCGCATCTGGGAAATATAGGGACGCAGTTTTGGCTTCTGGCACAAAATCGTGGAATCTATATTTTCGATTTCATATCCCTTTCCCCGCACTTTGCGGCAAACTTCTCGCAGCAGGACAAGACTGTCCGCGCCGCTGAACGCCGGATCATCATCTGGAAAAAGGCAGCCAATATCCCCCAGTGCAGCAGCTCCCAGAAGCGCATCGGAAACAGCATGCGCCAGCACATCCGCATCCGAATGACCAAGAAGCCCTTTGTCATAGGGAATCTCTGTTCCGCCAAGTATAAATGGCCGCCCTGTCACAAGCCTGTGCACATCATATCCGTGTCCAATTCTCATTTGCATCTGCTCCTTTTCTGCAGGATTGCTTCAACTGTTGGCACATCTTCCGGCGTTGTCAATTTAAGATTCGCATAGCTTCCCCTGCAAAGATGCACCGGCACACCAGCCCGTTCAAAAATTTGGCAGTCATCGGTAAAATCCCCATCCGCCGCAGCGAGCAGATTTCGGTACTGCTGCGCATCAAAGACCTGCGGTGTTTGGACCGCCCAGAGGCTGCTGCGCTCTGGGGTTTCTGTAACAAAGCCATCCGAATTGATTACCTTGATTGTATTTTTAACCGGTACTGCAAGCGCAGAAGCACCATTTTCTGCGGCATCTTTCACGGCAAGATTAATTTCTTCGGGCGTTATCAGCACGCGCGCACCATCATGAACTGCCAAAAGGTGACAGTTCCCCGCCGATGCTGCTCCTGCCGCTGCGGACTGCTGGCGGGTTTCACCGCCTGCCACGACTGCCTCCAGTTTCCCTGCACAATTCCATTTTTCCGCAAGGCGGCGAAAATGTTCCTCTTGACCAGCCGGGCAAACGAGGACTGTGCGTCCCACACTTTCTGCCTGTTCAAACGCACGCAGGGTATAAATCAGTGCGGGTACTCCAAGCAGCGGTATCTCCTGTTTGGGCATGCCCATGCGGGTGGATTTTCCTGCCGCCAGAAGCATCGCACAGCAAAAGCTCCTCTTCATATTTGAGATTCTCCCTCCCATGGAAAAGAGCGCAAGTCCGGTAGATAAAGGTCCGCCAGTTTTCGGATTTCTTCCGATTCCCCGCGCGCTTCTTCATCTTGCAGAGCAACCACCGGAAAACCAGCAGTTTTAGCCGTCCGGATTGAATACAGAGCATCCTCAAAAACGACGGTTTCCTCAGGTCTGCCGCCGAGTCTCCGCGCCGCTTCATAGAAAATCTCCGGTCTGTCTTTTCCGCTGCCGAAGTCATTGGCAGACAGAATAAAAGAAAACAAATCTGTCAATTGCAGCCGGTCAAATGCAGCATGAATACTGGAAGTATCGGTACTGGAAACAATGCACATCGGCGTTCCCTGTCTGTACAGCTGATGCAAAAATTCCACCGCGCCAGGTTTGGGCTGCACTTCATGCAGATATCTTTCATAAGGAACTTCATTAATTTCCTTTATAATATCTTCAACAGGTTCCGTCATCCCAAGTTTTTGAAAATAAAGCGCGACTTCTTCCGTTGTCATATTGCGCATTCTTTTCCGCAGTTCCTTGGGCATAGATATCCCGTGTTTTTGCAAAACAGTTTGACCCACGTGATCCCAAACATACATAGAATCGAGCAAGGTACCATCCATATCGAAAATTGCATATTTTACCTGCATAAAGTCCTCCCTAATGCGCAGACATTCTGACCTGATTCCTTCAAAAATTTCCATTTGACCAGATTGATGTAGAAGCTGGATCAGCCTTACATGCTGAATCAAAAACTGATTCAGTCAAATTTCCGAAAAGAAATATTCAAATCCACCAAGTTATTGATGCCGTCTATTTTTCCCTTAGAAGTATATTGCCAGAGATCGAAATGGTAGTAAAAACTTGGTAAGTTCTTATATTCCGCATACCACATTGGGTACTCTTCCAACAGCTTTAGGTCAAAAGCGGTATATCCCATATTTTTATTGGTATAAAAGCAGGGCTGATAACCAGCAGCTTTGATATCTTCACAGAATACTTTGGCGAAAGCAGAAGCATCCTCAGGTGTTACCGTCTGTGTGCGCAGGCTGCCGGAAGAAGCTGTTTCATTGTCGCTCTTCGCTTCCCAGTCGAATGCTATTGGCCAAGTCACTTTATACGGGGCTATTTTTTTAAGTACATAGGCAGCTTCCTCTTCCGTTTCTGATTTCGTCACCGCCTGCGAATAAAAATAGACACCGACTTTCAGACCGGCAGAAAGAGCACCTTTCATATTCTGCTCATATTTTGTGTCTTCACAAATGCTGCCCTGTACCTGACCACGGTAGCCAACGCGGATCATGGCAAAATCGATACCGGCTTTTTTAACCTTTTTCCAGTTTATATTCCCCTGCCAGGCAGATACATCCACTCCTTTAAAGGCATTCTTATCTGCATAGGATTTAATACCGGACTTCGTAGAAAATTTACTATCCTGATAGATATTTTTCTTAATATCATATTTGGGAATCAATTTTTTCCCTTCATACTTGTCATTAATCAGCATCTCATTGGTTGGAGCCGAGGCAGTCCATGTTTCTTGTTTCGCTGTACAAGAATGGAGCAAAATTGTCAGCAGGATTGCTGCAATAAGCACAGACGAAAGAAGAATCAGAAAGTGATTCCTTTTCTTTCTGTATTTCTTGGATTTCCAAATATAGGACAGGCGGCTCATAAAATCTTCCTTCCGCAAGAGATGATAAAGATATAAGTCGATTTTACACGAATTCCGCCGGAAATGCAAATTGTGTTCAGCCCTGTTGCGGCAAAAGCAAACCATTCAGTAAATATGCAAAAGGCCCCGCCGCAAAAAGGAAAGCGGCAGGGACTTATTGGCAGTTAAAATTTTGACACCGTTAAAAAAGCAGTGCAAAACTTATAATATTTCAAGAATAAAGTCAGTTCAAAAGCATACGGTCGTTATCCAGTTCTTTTCCCTCTGCGTTTTGGAAACGTTTCAGCAGGTCTTCAACCTTGAGGTGTTTCTTGTCTTCCCCTGAAATATCAAACAGGATTTTCCCGCCATCCATCATGATAATTCGGTTGCCAAGCTCAATAGCATGGTGCATATTGTGAGTAACCATCAAAGCTGTTAGATGCTGTCCGGTTACAATCTCATTGGTATGCTTTAACACGGTATCTGCAGTTTTGGGGTCCAATGCCGCCGTATGCTCATCTAGCAGCAGAAGTTTGGGCTTCTGCAATGTGGCCATTAACAATGTCAGCGCCTGACGCTGGCCGCCGGAAAGCAGACCGACTTTGCTGGTCATGCGATCCTCCAGTCCAAGATCCAATGTTGAAAGTCTGTCGTGATAGAGTTTCCGCTCTTCGGGAGTAATCCCCCAGCGAAGAGTTCGCGGTTTTCCGCGCCGGTACGCAATGGCAAGATTTTCTTCGATATTCATATCCCCCGCAGTTCCGCGCATCGGATCCTGAAACACACGGCCGAGGAAACGGGCACGCTTATATTCCTTCAGGCGTGTTACATCCGTATCGTCCACAAAAATGTTTCCGCCATCGCATGGATACACGCCGGCTATCAGGTTCAGCAGCGTACTTTTCCCCGCTCCATTACCACCGATGATCGTCACGAAATCCCCCGGATTAAGCTGCAGATTAATATCGATGAGAGCCTGCTTTTCATTCACAGTCCCTTTGTTAAAAGTCTTATAGACATGCGATAATTTCAGCATTTGCCCTCACTCCTTTCCATCGGATTCTTTATCGGAATCATCAGACCCGTCAAAAGCATTTTCTGCCTGACTATCCGCAACAGCAATTGCAGCCTGACGGCGGCTGCCCCATTGCTGCATGCTTTTCTTCATGGTTGGGAAAAACAGAGCAATTGCAATGATGATTGCCGTAATTAATTTCATATCCGTAGAACGCAGACCAAGGAACAAAACCAGCGAAATGATTGCCCGGTAAATGATAGACCCCAAGACCATGCAAAGCAGTCTCGGCAGAAATCCGGCATGCTTGCCAAGGACCACTTCGCCAATGATGACGGAAGCAAGGCCAATCACGATTGTGCCAATGCCGATGTCCACAGTGGAGGAACCCTGTACTTGTGCAAAGATGCCACCCGAAAGAGCCACCAGACCGTTACTGATGGCAAGAGCAATCATCGTGGTTGTATCTGTATTGACGCCAAGAGAACGTACCATATAGGGATTATTTCCAGTTGCGCGAATGGAACTGCCCAATTCTGTTCCGAAGAACCAATACAAAAAGGCAATAATGATGCCCACAATCACACCGCCCAACAGAATCTGACTGTTTTTCGCTGAAATACCGGGAATGGCTTTCCGAATTACGATATCCACGGTTTTGGTCCCATTGAGCGGAATCATCGCTTGGTTTCCCATAATACGGATATTGATGGAATACAGTGCCGTCATGGTCAAAATTCCTGACAGGATTCCCGGAATTTTCATTTTGGTGGTCAGGAATCCGGTGGCAAAGCCGCAAACCATGCCAGCCCCAAACGCTGCCAGCAGAGACAGAAATGGGTCCGCATTGTGATTGCCAACCAACATAGCGGACACCGCCGCACCGGTTGCAAAACTGCCATCTACGGTTAAATCCGCAAAATCAAGGATTCGGAAAGTAATGTACACGCCGAGCGTCATAATACTCCAGATCACGCCCTGTGCGACCGCACCATGCATGGTGACTAGAAAATTAGCAATATTCATAAAAGGCTCCCCTTTTAACCATATATCTTTTCCACATTCTAAAAAGGATCACCCCGCAGTAAATGAACCGTGAGGCGATCCCATTTTGCTGTTCTCAAGAACCGCTGCTGACATCTGTTCCCTTTTTTGTTATGCTGTCCGGGAGGGTAATTCCCATTTGTTTTGCCACAGCGCTGTTATAAGAAATATCATATTGATTTTGGTACTCAATTGGCATAGTGGCCGGTTTGGATTCCCCTTTCAGAATTTTGGCTGCCATAGCGCCGGTCTGCTCCCCGAGTTTCTCATAATTGATACCGACCGTAAGGATGCCGCCATTCTGAACCATTCCGACTTCTCCGACAAATATGGGCAGTTTGGCCGGCGTTGTGGTGCCGGTAACAACTTTCATACTGGTGACAAGCATGTTGTCTGTGGGAATATAGACTGCCTGTACTTTCCCAATCATGGACTGTGCCACCTGCTGAACCTCATTTGCTGCGGAAACGGTGAATTCCTGATGCTTCAACCCAATGGATTCGCAGGCCTTCTTTGCCCAATCTGCCTGCAGTTTGGAATTTGCTTCATTGGAACAGTACATAATACCAACCGTTTTAACATTGGGTAAAATCTGCTTAATCTGTTGAATCTGCTCTTTCACCGGCGTTTTATCGCTGGTACCCGTGATATTTCCGCCTGGTTTTTCGTTGCTGTCTACCAGTTTGGCATCTGCCGGATCAGTAACTGCCGTAACGACGACCGGCGTATCCGTAACCATTTTGGCAACGGCCTGTGCAATGGGTGTCGCGATTGCAAGAATCAGATCCGGCTTTTTGCTGGCCATGGCATTGGCAACTGTCACACAGTTGGATTGGTCACCCTGTGCATTTTGAACATCATAGGTCACATTTTTCCCTGCCTGAAAGCCTGCTTTCTCCATTCCCTTTTTGAAACCTTTCAGAGAAGCATCCATAGCCGGGTGTGTCATGTACTGTGCCACACCAATCGTATATTTTTTTGCGGAAGTACCGTTTGCGGCAGAGCCGGTGGAAGATCCACTGCCTGCCCCGCATCCAGCCATGCTGGAAATAATTGCCACAGATAGGGCTGCGGCTGCAACTTTCCCTATTTTCCTCATTATAATATTCCCCCCAGTTCAGATTTCACCTGAAAATAAATTTGTTTATTTAAAGCTTCATCGTTTTAAATTATAATAATTTTACACAACTTAATATCAGATGTCAAGTAAACCCAAATCCCCTACTGCCCTTGTTTTCTAAAAATTTCTTTATATAACCTTTGCTTTTTTAAGAATTTCTTTATATTATAATATACAAAGGATAGAAGGCCGAATTTATTTACTATTTATGGAAAATTCAGGAGGGCAGCAGCATGACAGTCAAAATTTATATATACGATAAACATGGTGGCAGTCAAGAGTCCATTTGTTCATTACAGCCAGAGCCGGACGGCCGTGATGACGGAGGCCGTGACTATGTCCTTCCAAAAGATTATGAGCTGAAGGGAAACAACTTGTTCTGCTGCGGAAGAAAATGCGAGTTGGTTATTCATAATGGAGCTCCACTTTTAGTAGACCGCGAACATGAAATGGCCTATGTACTGGAGCAGGAGAAAAAAATGCAGCAGCGTCGCAAAGCCGCTGGACTCACTCGGCAGCAACTGGCGGACAAAGTCGGCCTAACGCAGTATGACATCTACCGTTTGGAAAATCATGAAGTGGAGCCGGGAAGTGCAATTCTTGGAAAGATTGCTGCTGTGCTTGGATGCAGCACCATGGATTTGATTTGAAGGCTTGTTATATTAAATAGAACATGCTATAATGAAAATATTTGTGTGATAGTGAAAATAATTCTGCGCGTTTGCAGCTTAGTTGGATAGAGTGTTGGGCTCCGGCTCCAAAGGCCGCCAGAGGCTTGAATCCTCCTAGGTGCACCAAATAAAAGCAGCAGCAGAACGGATAGTGGGGTTTGGATGCTTCCCTGTTAAAGGAACATCTGGAATCCCGTTTTTACTGTTTCCAAGAAAATTCAGAAACCAGAGAGGGGTTTTATAGAAATTGAAAAAGGAAAAGAAAAAACTTTCGCTGACAATATACATTTTTATTGGAATGCTTTTAGGAATCCTTGTGGGAATTTTGTTACAGGGTCATCCGGAAATTGCAACTTCTTATATCAAGCCGTTTGGAACAATCTTTTTAAATTTAATTAAGTTTGTGGTTATTCCAGTTGTATTATTTTCCATAATTGCCGGCGTAATTTCGATGGATGATATTGGGAAAGTCGGGAAAGTCGGGCTGCAAACCATTTCGTACTACATGGTTACAACTTTGATCGCAGTCACACTTGGAATTTTATTTGCCAATCTGCTGCAAGTTGGGGCAGGGTATCAGTTGGTTTCTTCAAAATCTTTACATATCAAAGCCAGTAAAGTACCAAACTTTATGGATACGCTTGTGAATATTTTTCCATCCAATGCTATAGCTCCTCTCGCCAATGCATCCATGCTGCAGATTATTGTCATCGCCCTGCTTGTTGGATTCGGTATTATTATGGCCGGGGAAAAAGGAAAACCGTTCGCGCAGTTTGTGAATAGCGCAGCAGATGTATTCATTAAAGTCATGGGAATTATCATCAAGATATCACCAGTCGGGGTATTTTGCCTTCTGGTTCCGGTTGTTGCAGAAAACGGACCGAGTGTTCTCCTTCCTCTGCTCAAATTAATCCTCGTTGTTTATCTGGTCTACGTTTTACATGCCGCAGTTGTCTATTCGACAATGGTAAAAGGAATTGCGCACATTTCCCCTCGGACTTTTTTCAAATCAATGCTTCCTGCAATTTTAATGGCATTTTCCTCTTCGAGCAGCGTTGCCACAATCCCGCTGAATATGGAATGTACGCAAAAGATGGGCGCAAAAGAGGAAATTTCCAGCTTTGTGCTGCCGCTTGGCGCTACAATTAATATGGACGGAACTGCAATTTACCAAGGTGTATGTTCGATTTTCATTGCAGAAATTTTTGGCATTCATTTGACTTTATCACAACAGATCGTCATTATCCTAACAGCTACGCTCGCATCAATTGGAACTGCAGGCGTACCTGGCTCCGGGCCAATCATGCTGACTATGGTGCTGCAAAGTGTCGGTTTGCCATTGGAAGGAGTCGCTTTGGTCGCTGGCATTGACAGAATCCTTGACATGGGCAGAACAACAGTCAACATCACAGGCGATGCTGCTTGTACAATGTGTATTTCAAAGCTAAATGAATCCTCTGCGTCCAAACTGAACCTTCCTAAGGAAAAGCAAAATCAGGAAAATGAAACTGACGATTGATGAGCAAAACGGATTAAGTGTTGACAAGAAGTTAGTTAGGTAACATTTCGTCTGTTCAACAAGTCATGATGTCCTGCAAAATATATAGCAGCAATAGAATTGTTTAAAAAACTTGTCACACGACAGAGAATGTGTTATAATAAATGTGCTTTTGGTGCCACCAAAAGCATTCATCTGCGCTTGTAGCTCAGCTGGATAGAGCGTTGGACTCCGACTCCAAAGGTCAGAGGTTCGAATCCTCCCAGGCGCACCACACAAAACCCGCACGGTTAAGCCAT
>ENA-UOOM01000122-UOOM01000122.1-fermentation-metagenome-genome-assembly--contig:-NODE-122-length-96564-cov-14.765752_pt1 | contig 96564 bp, 91 predicted proteins | sample MGYA00245781_ERZ724031 | MGnify/ENA primary metagenome ERZ724031 (study PRJEB28704, sample SAMN03018317) | fermentation metagenome | biome: anthropogenic terrestrial biome; feature: soil; material...
CGCTTAAGTCCCCTTTCAGTGATGACACCATTATATCACAATTCTCGTGTAGACATTATCTAAAGCTCTTTGGGGTTTGGGGGCATTCTTTCAAGAAAGCCCCCAAAATCGTTTCCTATCTATCCCGTCCCTTAACTCATCAGGGTCTTGTCGCCTTCCAGTGTCCGCAGCTCGGAGATTTCTTCGGTGCACTCCAGAACGCCCAGGTAGGTGCCATCGGTGTCGCGCACGGCGTAGTAGCGGATGAGGATGAACTTGCCGCCGCGCTGAATCCAGTAGGACTCACTGTCCTTGCGGCCCTGCTTGAAGGCCTCCACCAGGGCTTCCACGGCGTGCAGGCTCTTGGGCGGGTGGCAGTCGGCCACCTGGCGGCCGATGATGGTGCGCGTGCGGGGGAAGATGCGGTTCTTCTGCTCACTGAAGAAGTGCACGGTGTCATCGGCGGCGACAAAGGTCATGTCGCAGGGCAAGGTGTTGAGGACCGCGGTCAGCTCATTGATTTCAAAGTAACCGCTGGGCAGCTGCACGGAGGCATGGCCGCGGGGCGTGGGCTCGGCATGGCCGTGCTGGGCCCAGGCGGCGGCGTCGGAGGGGCTGGCGCCTTCAATGTCCTGGGCAAAGGCGTAGCCGATCTGGCTGCTTTCGCGGGCGACGGTACGCCAGGCGTCCTCGTTGAGGTGCTTGCGCAGCAAGGGCTTGAGGATTTCCTCCTCCTTGGTGATCATGTTACGCACCTGCTCCAGCATGCGGGGGTACATAGCGCCGGCCTGGGCTATGTCCCCGGCTTCCACGGCGGCCATAGTCTGCTTGATGAGTTCGCGGATTTCGTCGTCCACGCCCCACATCACTTTGGGCGGCGCGGTCACGCCGGCCTTCTCCAGGTAGGGGAAGAACAGGTTTTCCTTGCGGCTGTAGTGCAGGTCTATCTTGCGCAGCGCGCGCAGCGAATCGGCCAGCGCCTGCTGCCCGGCCTGGGCATCCTGTTGCCAGGCGGCGTAGGCGGGGGCCAGCCGGCTGTCCAGCAGGCGGGCCAGCCCCTCGTTCTCCTTGGAGAAGATGTACAAGGGGTGCCCGGCGGGTTCATCGGCACCCCCGGTCTGCACCGCGCCTTCAAAGAGGGCGGCGTGCACGTCGCATAGCTGCTGCACCTCGGACAGCTGCATGCCTTCTTCCATCAGCAGCTTTTCGGCATCGGCAATCTCGTCGGCGGGCACGCCGGCAAAATCCCGGCGAAAGTCGGCGCGCACAATCTCCAGCTCTTCTCCCCGGCTGACGCGCTCGATGTATTTCTTGATCATGTCCTTGCGTTCCATGGTTGCTCCTTTCGGTCCTGTGGCTGTTGTTCAGGTTGAGGATAACATGCCGACGGGCAATAAACATTGATTTGAATCAAGAATTGAAAAAACATCCGACGCCTCCAAAGAAGCGTCGGATGCGAGTCGATTGGGTGATGATACGCGCGGAATGCCTTAGCCGATGCCGCCCCAGATGCCGCCAATGACCAGTACCGCGACTGCCAATACGCAGTACACGTACTTGCTCAGGGGCATAATCCACACGGGCAGCGGCTTGCTCCGACCTTTTTGCAGCTCATCACGTACATTTTTGTCGCCGTAAATCCAGAAGAAGATGATGCCTGCCATCGCCGCGCCCAGGGGGCACACGTAGATGGAGACGGCATCCATCCAGGGGCTGATAATGCCCTGGATCAGGGTCGCGATGATGATGCCAATCCCGCCGATGGCCAGACATGCTTTGGCGCGGTCCAGCCCAAAGCGTTCCTGCAAGGTGGCGATGGGCGCCTCAAACAGATTGATGAGGGATGTCATGCCCGCGAACAGCACCGCCACAAAGAACACGATGGCCACAATGGGGCCGCCGGGCATTCCCTGGAAGAGGTTGGGCAGGAAGACGAACATCAGGCCGGGGCCGCCGCTGTCCAGCTGCACACCGGTGGTGGCCATGGCGGGGATGATGACGAATGCGGCCAGCAAGGCAGCAAGGGTGTCGAAGATGGCCACGTTGCGCGCTGAGTTGGGGATATCCTCGCCGTCAGACAGGTAGGAACCGTAGATCAGCGTGCCGTTGCCGGCAATGGACAGGGAGAAGAAGGCCTGACCCATGGCGTAAATCCATACCTTGGGGTCCTTCCAACCCTCGATGTTGAAGGTGAAGATGTAGCGATAGCCATCCGCGGCGCCGGGCTGAAATGCCACGTAGATGCCCAGGGCCAGGAAGAGGAAGAAGAACAGCGGCATCATGATTTTGTTTGCCTTCTCAATGCCATTGCCGATGCCGAACAGGAGGATGACAAAGCAGACAATGAGCCCGAGCCACAGCCACATGTTGTTGCCGAACGCGCGGGCGATGCCGTCAAACGCCGTACCGAAGGCAGGGACGCCGCCGGTCATGGTGCCTTCAATGTCAATCAACGGTGGATTGAGCGTAGCGCCTGTGAACGCGCCGAAGGTATACTTCATGATCCATCCAACCACGATGGAGTACCCAATCGCCAGCGCGAGGGAACCCAACACTGGGATAAGCCCCAGGGCTTCGCCTGTCTTGGGATTCAGGCCGCGGTTCCTAAACGCCTTGCCAAAGGCGCCGATTGGTCCGGAGCGGGTGCCACGGCCAAAGCCCATTTCGCCGATGACCCCGGAAGATGCGATGAGGAAAACGAACAGGAAGTAGGGAATCAGGAATGTTGCGCCGCCGTATTTTGAGACGCGTTGGGGAAACATCCAGATGTTACCCATGCCCACGGCCGAGCCGATGCAGGCCAGGATAAATCCCCACTTGGTGCGGAAACCGTCGCGCCTGGTTGGTGCGTTTTCCTGTTGAGACATTGCAGGACCACCTTTCCTTTAATGTATTTTTTCGTCAGCCCTCGATGGGGGCCAGGGACGCCTGGAAGTGGCGCAGAATCGGGGGCTCCCACGTGATGCGGTAGCCGCGGCGGATGTCGGCCCGGCGCTTCCACACCTCGTTGATGCCGTCAATCACCATGTCGTAGTGGCTCTGGGTGTACACACGCCGCGGGATGGCCAGGCGCGTAAACTCGTTGATGGATTTGATCTGCTCGCCGGTGTCCGGGTCGTTGCCCATCATGTAGCTGCCGATGTCGCAGGTGCGCAGGCCGCACTCCTTGTACAGCTCGATGGCCAATACCTGGCCCGGGAACTCGGTGTAGGGCAGCTGCGGGTAAAACCGCGCCGCGTCCAGGAAGATGCCGTGGCCGCCGGCCGGGGCCTGGTAGGGGATGCCCAGCTCGTCCAGGCAGGCGCCAAAGTAGTCCATGCTGCCCAGGCGGTAGCGCAGCCAGTGCTCGTCCATGCCCTCATACAGGCCAACGGCCAGGGCCTCCAGGTCGCGCCCGTTGAGGCCGCCGTAGGTGTAAAAGCCCTCGAAGCTGATGCAGTTTGCCTTGACCTTGAGGATGTAGGGGGCGTTGGCGTCCTTCACGCCAATCAGGCCGCCCATGTTAACGATGGTGTCCTTCTTGGCGCTCATGGTGAAGGTGTCGGCCAGGTCGAAGAAGGCGCGGGTGATTTCCTTGATGGACATCTGTTCGCAGCCCTTTTCGCGCAGCTTGACGAACATGGCGTTCTCGGCAAAGCGCGCGGCGTCGATGTTGAGGTGCAGGTTATACTTGCGGCAAAGGGCCGCGGTCTGGCGCATGTTTTCCAGGCTGACGGGCTGGCCGCCGGCCGAGTTGTTGGTGATGGTCATCACCACCATGCCGATGTTGTCAGCGCCCTTTTCGAGGATGATTTCCTCCATCCGCTGCACATCCATGTTGCCCTTGAAGGGGGCACGCAGCTGGGAGTCGGCGGCTTCCGGGTTGCAGGCCTCCAGGCAGCGGGCGCCAGCCAGCTCCACATGGGCGCGGGTGGTGTCGAAGAACAGGTTGGCGATGGCGAATTTGCCCTTTTGCAAAAAGGCGGGGAAGAGCACCTTCTCGGCTGCTCGGCCCTGGTGCACCGGCTGGATGAAGCCGTAGCCAAAGATGTCCTGCGCCGCGTCAATCAGCTTGAAGTAGCTTTTGCCGCCGGCATAGGCCTCATCGCCCTGCATCATGGCCGACCACTGGGCGTCGCTCATGGCGTTGGTGCCAGAATCGGTCAGGGTGTCCACGTATACGTCTTCGCCGCGCAGGCGAAACATGTTATACTCTGCCTTGCGGATGGCGGCTTCGCGGTCCTCGCGGGTGGTCATTTTGATGGGCTCCACCATCTTGATGCGGTAGGGTTCGGGGATAAATTTGGGCATGTCCGTTCCTCCTTTGATGCCAGACGCGGGGGTTTCGCTTTTCCGGTCCGGCATGAATCATCTTCGGCCCAGGGGACCGATGCCAATGAAACGGGAGCGCGTCGCGTCACGCGTTCCAAGGGTTGTGCCCCGGTCATCGCTTACACGACTGGCGGACGGCGAAAGGATAGGGTGTTTTGTCTGCAGCGGTCGCCCACGAGCAGCACGCCTCCTTCCATGCAGATTGGGCGAGAAACCTATGAGCCGCTTGGTTGAAAATAAATTATCATCTTATACACAGATTGTCAACGGGGAAGCAGAAAATTTTGAAAATATCACGGAATTCGCACCAAAATTGACAGGTTGTATGATAAAATACTCTCACAAACACGTGAACAATGATGGAGGCAGGGTATGCACAGGCAGCTATTGGAGCATTACATCAGGCTGACGGAGTTCCTGGGGCAGGTGCTGGGGCCGGATTATGAGGTGGCGCTGCACGACCTGTCGGACAAAAACCGTTCCATCGTGGCCATCGCCAACAACCACATCAGCGGCCGTCAGGTGGGCGCGCCCATGACCAACATGGCGCTCAAAGTGCTGATGGACAAGGAATACGAGCAGGCGGACTACCGCCTCAACTACCGGGGCGTGTCGCTGGCCGGGCGCACGCTGCGCTCGTCCACGCTGTTTATCAAGCAGGGCGGGCGGCTGGTGGGGCTGCTGTGCATCAACTTTGACGACAGCAAGTACCACGCCATCAGCGAGAGCATTTTGCAGCTGTGCCACCCCAACGCCTTTGTGGAGACCAATTTTCAGCTGGACGCCGCGCGCATCGAGCACCGCGCGCCCGATGATGAGGGTGCCGAGCGCTTTCAGGCATCGCTGGACGCCCTGGCCGAGGAAGCCGTGGCTAAGGCGCTGGCCGATGCCAAGGGCCAGCCGCTGACCGCGCACGACCGCCTGGCGCTGGTGCGCAGCCTGGAGGCCGACGGTATTTTTCTGGTCAAGGGCGCGGTGGGGCGTGTGGCCCGGCTGCTGGGCGTGTCCCAGGCCACGCTGTATCGGGATTTGACGGCGATACGGAGGTAGTGAGGGGTTAGGGGTTAGGGGTCGACGAGCTATTGCCGCGTCTTTCAGCATACGGTTGCGTTTTTGGGTTCAGGACATGGTTGAGTCCCGTAGTGGTTCATGATGAAAGCGACCCGGGGGAGGGCCGCTTTTTCAATTGTGCACTTTGCCCACAATTCAAAAGGGGCCGCGCGCGAGCGTCGGCCCCTTGATGGTTGTGTTATTTACCCGATATTGTGATGCCGTCCACCGCGAACCAGGGCAGCAGGCTGTAGCCGTTGCGCACGGTCTCGCGGCTGATGCCGCGCAGGTGGTTGACCATCTCGGCCAGGTTGCCGGAAATCATGGTTTCGCTGACGGCGGAGGTAATTTGTCCATGCTCAATGAGGAAGCTGTTCTTGGCGATGCCCGAGAAATCGCCGTTGCTGGCCGGGCTGCCGCCCGAGAAACGGCTGACCAGCAGCCCCCGCTCGATGCCGGACAGCAGCTCTTTTAGCGTCTGGTCGCCCGGCTGCATCACCAGGCTGTCACTGCTGTTGGGTGCGCGCTTTTTGCCGGTTTTGTTGGCCACATAGCCCGACAGCATGAACTGGTTGAGCTTGCCCTCGCGGATGATGTCATAATCCTCGCTCAGGTAGCCGTCGGATACATAGCGCTCGCCGCAGACGATGCCGGGGTGGCGGGGTGCCGCGCTGAGCGTGATGCGCGGGTCGGCCACCTGCTCGCCCAGCTTGTCCTTCCAGGGGCTGGTGCCGTCCAGGATGACGCCGTCGCCCACAAAGTTGCCCAGCAGCTCGCCCAGCACGTCGCCCGCGCAGTCGGGGGTGAACACCACCGTGCCCACAAACTTGCCCTCGGAGGCGATGGTGTTGATTTGCTTCTCCGCGTCGGCCAGGTTCTGGCGCATGCTGCCCTGATCCAGGAAGGGCTTAAGCAGGTTGTCGGTCACCACGGCGGCGAAGTTGAAGCTACTGCTCTTTTCGCCCTCGTGGCCGGAGAACATCACCTGCGCCTCATACAGCCCCTCCAGCGATTCGTAGCGGGCGCCCAGGCTGTTGAGGTAGATGCCCTCGGCGCGCTGGTGGGCCACAATCATCTGCTCCACCATCACCTTGGGGTACTCCTGCTGGATGCTCTGCAGCATTTCCTGCGTGCGGGCAAACAGATGGTCCATGTTGCCGTCGGGCGCGCCCAGGGTGAAATTGCGCTGCGTGCCGCTGACCAGCTCCCACGCGGGATCGGGCGCCGAGCCCTCGGCCGAGGCCAGGCAATCGCGCACGGCCTCGTCCACCGCCTCATGGGTGAAGGCGTTGATGAGGGTCTTGCCGCGGCGGTTGTCCTTGATGAGGGTCAAATCCAGCCGGTTGTCGATGGTGGTGCGCAGCAGGCTGAACTTGCCGCCATCCACGTTAAACTCCCGCTTGGCGCTGGTGTGCGCCTCGCAGGCATATTGCTGCGCGCCGGTCTCCTGCAATTTTTGCATGGCGTATTGCGCGATGTCGTGTGCGTTCATGTTATCTGCCTCCAATCGTCACGCGGCACTTGAGCTCCGGGCCGCCAAGGCCAACGGGCATGGGCTGCTTTTTGCCGCAGAAGCCGCTGCTGGCCCAGCTGACGGTGTCCGACACCATGTCCACGGATTTGAGCATCTCAAAGGCTACGCCCGAGATGGTGGTATCGCGGATGGCGCGGCCCAGCTTGCCGTTTTTTATTTCATAGCCCATGGTGATGCCGAACATGAACTCGCCGGTGGTATCGGCCTGCCCATTGCCGGTGTGCAGCAGGTAGTAGCCGTCATCCACCGAGGCAATCATGTCGTCCAGCTTGTGCTGGCCAGGGTGCACGGCGGTGTTGCGCATGCGAATCAGCGGCTCGTCGCTGAACAGCCAGGCGCGGGCATTGCCCTGGGGCTTGGCGTGAAAGTGCTGGGCGCTCTGGCGGTTGTGCATGTAGCCGGTGAGGATGCCGTTTTCAATCAGCAGCGCGTCCTCGGCTACCACACCCTCGTCATCCACATAGACGGGCAGGGGCGCTGTGTGGCCAAAGGCGGTGTGGGCAAAGTCTGTCATGCTGACCAGGGGGCTGGCCACCTGCTTGTTCAGGTAGAGCCCGGCCACCGAGCCGCCCAGCACCAGATCCGCCTCCACGGTGTGGCCTACGGCTTCGTGGGCCAGCATGCCGGCCAGCTCGCCCGCCATGATGACGGTCTTCAGCCCGGCCTCAGCGTAGATGCCCTCGGCCTTCTGCATCACCATCTCATACAGCCTGTCCACGGCGGGGTACAGCGCCGCGGGGTCGGCAAAGTGGGCGTCAAAGGTGCCGCTGCCGCCCAGCGGCTCAAACACCTCCACGGGCGAGCCATCCTTGCCCTTGGCGGTGAGCATCACGTAGATGTAGCTGCGCGGGGCCAATGTGTGGCTGGTGTAGCCGTCCGAGGTGAGCAGCAGCTTTTCCATGCTGTCAGCGCTGGAGACCAGCGTGCGGCTGTCCAGGTTGGGGTATTTCTGCTGGATGTAGCTGTCCAGCGCCTGCAGGCAGTCGATGTAGGCCTTCTGCGGTAAATCCGCAAAGTCCGGGTCCGCCGGGCGGCTGCCCTGGGCGATGGCGGGCAGTTCGCCCGTGCCGCGGCCCGCGTGGCGGGCTAGAAAGGCCGCGTTGTCCGTGGCGCTGCGTAGCACCGCGCGCACCGCGTCGTCGCTCATGTCCGCAGCCGAGGCAAAGCCATACACGCCGTCGCGGTATACGCGGGCGCCGATGCCCTTGGTATCGGTGCGCTGGTTTTGTGTGATGCTGCCCGCCCGCAGCACCACGCGCCGGCTGAGGTTGCGCTGGGCGCGCAGCTCGGTGGCGGCACCGGGGGCAAAGGCATCCTTATGTTTGCTGATGATATCCGTTAACAATGCGTTGTTCCCTCCTTCATACCGGGCGCGTTCGCTCGGCATTCCACGCGCGGCATCAAAATGCCGCCGCGCCTACAAATTGTAGCAGGAAAGCGGCCTGCGGTCAAAAATGCATGGCAATCAGTACCGCGAAGGATATCGGCTGTTGATGGCTTGACGATGGAGTGACGGCATCCGGGGCTTTTGAAAAAATGGAGGAAGGGTATGCGTAAAGCACACCAATCAACGGATTGTGACGCTCCGACTCGCTTGGCATAGCCATGCGGGGGTATATCTACATTAAATGAGGATACCATGTTTCTGAGATTGCACACAACATGCTGTTTACCAAGAAGAGGGTGATTGAATGACGGACAAGGAATTGCGGAACATGGGACTGCATCGAATCGAAAACCCGAGCCACGACAATGCCATGATACCGCTCACGCCGTGGCCCGATTTCCCGTTGCGCTTCACGGTGGAGTACCCGGTGGCGGATTTTCCGCTGGAGGTCGGCTTCTGGGCGGAGAAAATGGGGCTGCAATTTCTCGTGCTGGACGCGGTGTATGCCGTTTGCACGGATAAACAGAACAGCTTTACCTTTTCCTTTCAAGCCTCGAGAGAGGCGTGCGACCTTTCTGGCATCAAAATCCAGTGGTTTACCGACAAGCTTGACGAGGCGATCGCCCATCTGAACGCGAAGCAAATACGCTTTGAAATCCATCAACACTCCCCGATACAGCGCTTTGCGCGCCTTCGGTCACCCGCGGGCGTCACCGTGGAAATCTGGTCCGGCGACGAGGGGAATAAAGGCGAATAGCGCATCGCTCGCATTTCGCATTCAATGGTATATAACACTTGATTGGCGCCACCGTGACTGTTGAGCGGTGGTTGTTCCGCATACAAATACCGTGATTGCGATACCTGTTCTCTCATTGATATATTCATCATTAAAGTTCTTTGAAAGCTTGGAAACTTTCTTTCAAGAAAGTTTCCAACGTTCCCCATCCCCACCGCCCACCTCACTCCCCGTACGCGCAGATAACCAGCGCGTTGCCCACGGGGGTCTGGCGGCGGTCCACGCGGGTGAGGGGCACAAAGCCGTCGGGGGTGCGGATGACCAGCGCGCTGGAGGGGCCGCCGTCCAGGTTGAGGGCGGTGCGCGCGCCCAGGTCCAGCATGATTTGCGATAGCTCGGCGATGCTCAGCCCGTCGGCTGCACCGGGGCGGTAGCCCTCGGCGGAAAGAAGAAACAGCCGCCCGTCGGCCCGGATACCGGCGGCAGTACGCGGGTGACGGGAGGGGTAGAAGTACTGGTAGTCGTCCACCTCGGGGTGCTCGGGCTGGATAACGCCCTCCAGCACCAGTAGCGGCCCGCCGTCCGGCCTGCCGCCGCCCAGGCAATTCTCAATGTCCGCCCAGTCGGCGCTGATGGTAGAGCGGATGGTGACCTCGTCGCCCGGCTGCAATTGGCGCAGCACTTCAATGGCCTCGCCTGTGGCCGACAGCACGGCTGAGCCATCTGTCAGCGCTGTGCCCTGCGAGATTTGCGCGTCCCCGGCCACCGTCACCTGTTCCGTGTCGTGGAAACCGCGCACCGTGCCCCGCAGCTCGCCATTGGGCGTCAGGTGGCCGGAGACGGCCAGCGCGGCCTCCCATCCGCCGTCCGCGGTCATGGTTGCGCGGTACCAGTCGGCAGTGTAGAGCACCAGCCGGTTGTCCTGTCGGGCGTCATAGGCGTTTTGTGGAGAGGAGCCGGTGCGGCCAATGTCGGCACGCAGGGCATTGAGGGCATCAATGGGGTGTTCGGTGAGGATGGCTGCCCCATCCCGCGCGGCGGACAGGGTAAGCCGCACCTGCGGCTGACCCAGGCGCGCCTGCCCCGCCGCGTTGAAGCCCAGGGACCAGCCCTCAGGAAACTCCCCCGTCTGGATGAGGCGTCCAGCCCGGATGGTCATCCCCAGCGCGCCGCCGGCCGTCGTGTCAAAGAAATCGCCATTAATGGCGGCGACGGGCGTCCACTGGGGCCAATGCTGCGCCGCCAGGGCCATGGCCTCGGGCACGGTTTGCAGGCCCTTGACCTGCAGGTTGTGGCTGACGGGCAAAAATTGTAATTTGGCCCCCGGCGCAACCTCCAGCACATGCAGCCGCTGGCCCAGGGCGTTTTCACCGGTGCCGGAGCGCAGGGTATATGTCCACAAGGTCAGACCATCGGCCAGGGGCTGGTTGCCCACATCGGCCAGCGCCCAATCGGCAAAGCGCGGCACAGCGGCCTCCGCCGCCAGCGGCGAGAGCAGCATCAGCAGGGCCAACAGGATGGATTTGTATTTCATCGTGGTGCCTCCTTGGCATGTGGGGGCTTGCGGTGGTATGCTAATAACAGCATAGGCCTGCGCCGGGCGGCTGTCAACCAAGCCCGGCCACGCCCGCACCCTGAAGGAGGGCCGTATATGATGATCGCCAACGCCATCCAGCGCATGATTGCCCATTGCGAGGGCAGCCAGCACGATATCCAGCACTTTCTGAAGGTGTACGCCTACGCGCGCACCATCGGCCTGCAGGAGGGGCTGGCGCCCGATGTGCAGCAGCGGCTGGAACTGGCCGCCATTGTGCATGACATCGCCTGCCGCATGTGCCGCGAGAAGTACTGCAGCACCAAGCCGGAGTATCAGGAGCCGGAGGGCGCCAAAATGGCGCGGCCATTCCTGGCGGCGCTGGGGCTGCCGGAGGCGGAGATTGACCGCCTGTGCTACATGGTTGGCCACCACCACAGCCGGGATTATGTGGACGGGCCGGATTTTCAGGTGCTGATGGAGGCGGATTTCCTGGTGAATGCCGCCGACCACGGCCTGTCGCAGGACAAAATCCGCCAGATGGAAACAGACCTGTTCCGCACCCAGTCCGGCAAGGCGCTGCTGCGGGAGATGTATCTGCGGCAGGCGCCGCAGGCCTGAGGGATTGACCGCCGCGCGCCCCATTTGAAAGGAGCAACATGTCCGAGAACGCCATTGCCGCCGCCCATGCCTTTTTGCGCGAAACGTTTCTGAATCCTGTCCATGACGGCGCCTATCAGGCGCGCTACGAGCATACGCTGCGCGTGGCACAGGTAGGCCGGCAGATCGCCCGGGCCGAGGGGCTGGACGAGGAAGCGCTGGTTATCGCCTGCCTGCTGCACGATGTGGGCTATGTGCGCTGCCGCACGGCGGAGGATTACGACCATCACGGCGTCCATTGCGCCGACATGGCACGGGAGTTCCTCACCGGCATCGGCTATGACGCCGACCGGACAGAGGCCATCTGCTATGGCATCCTCATCCACACCGAGCGGGAGGAGGACTATCCCCGCCCGCCCACAGCGATGGAGCTGAGTGTGGGCGACGCGGACAACATAGACCGCTTTGACGCCTTCCGATTCTATTTGACGCTGAAGAACGAGGCCTTTGACACGCAGCCGCCCGAGCAGACCATCGCGTTGTGCGCCCAGAGAGTCGCGCGCTATGAGGGCTACAAGCAGTTGGTGCTGGGCACACCCACGGCCAGGCGGCTGTGGGACGAGTGCCTGGACATGATGATTGGGTTCTATCGCCGGTTGCAGCGGCAAATGGAGGCAACGCTGGCCGAGGTGGATGCATGCCGATAAAACAGCCTGAGGACGCCCTCACCCTGCGCCTGGCACAGCCTGAGGATGTGCCGGGCATACTGGCCATCTACGCGCGTTACATCGATACCACCATCACCTTTGAGTATGGCCTGCCCACTCTTGAGGTATTTGCCCGGCGGATGGCGGCCATCGCCGCCACATACCCCGTGCTGGTGGCCGAGTGGGGCGGCCGGCTGGTGGGCTATGCCTACGCGCACCCCTACCGCGAGCGCGAGGCCTATCAGTGGGGGGCAGAGCTGTCGGTCTACCTGCACCCGGATGACACCGACCGGGGGGCGGGCAGCGCGCTGTACCGGGGGCTGATGGCGCTGCTCAAAGCGCAAAACGTATGCGTGGTCTATGGCGCGGTGACCGGCGGCAACGAAATCAGCGTGCGCTTTCATGAGAAGTTGGGCTTCCGCCTGTTCGCCACCTTCCGCGACACCGGCTACAAAAACGGCCAGTGGCTGGATGTGCTATGGTATGAGCGGCAGATTGCGGAATTCATGGCAACCCCCGCACCGCTGGTGCCCATCGACAAGCTGGACAAACCCCTCATCCGCCGCCTGCTGGACGAGGCCGCGGGACGGGGAAACTAAACCTTTGGCTGTTCATATACCTACCTGCCGGGTATGATAGGCAGGATATAAAATCAAAGAAAGTGAGCGTACCATGACCAAATTTCAAGACATGACCTACGAGCGCCCGGATTTTTCAGCCCTGTTTGACGAGATGAAGGGCCTGCTCAAGCAGATGGAAGAGGCCAAGGACAAGGAAGCCCTGTTCGCTGCCATGGAGCAGCTGGACAGCAAGGCCCGGCACCTGGGCACCATGCGCACCCTGAGCCATATCCGCTATACCATCAACACCAAGGATGCCTTTTACGACGCGGAAAAGGATGTCTTTGACGCCGAGATGCCCCGCTTCCAGGAAATCAGCACCGAAAGCGCGCGCATCATCCTGGGCAGCCCCTTCAAGCAGGATGTGGCCGACAAGTATGGCGAGCACCTGCTGGAGAAGTACGAGGTGCAGCTGAAGGTGTTCAAGCCCGAGATTGTGGAAGACCTGGTGGAGGAAAACAAGCTGTCCAGCGAATATCAAAAGCTGATGGCCTCCGCCGAGATTGACTTTGAGGGCGAAAAGCGCAACCTGTCGGGCATGATTCCGTTTATGGAATCCACCGACCGTGATATGCGCAAGCGCGCCAGCCGCGCCAGCTGGGATTGGATTGCCGGCCATCAGGACAAGCTGGACGACATCTACGACAAGCTGGTTAAGGTGCGCCACCGCATCGGGCAGAAGATGGGGTATGAGAACTTCATCCCCGTGGCCTACGCGCGCATGGGCCGCACCGACTGGAACCAGCAGGACGCCCAGCGCTACCGCGCCCAGATTGTGGAAAGCGTTGTGCCCCTGGTGCGCAAGTTCAAGAAGGAGCAGGCGCAGCGCATTGGCATCGCGGACATGAAGTTCTACGACGGGGCGCTGATGTTCCTCTCCGGCAACCCCACGCCCAAGGGCGACGAAGCCTACATGGTGGAGCAGGCCAAGGTGATGTACAAGGAGCTGTCGCCCGAGACCGACGAGTTCTTCAAAGTGATGACCGGCCAGCAGCTGATGGACCTGACCACCAAGCCCGGCAAGGCCAACGGCGGGTACATGACCTTCATTGACGACTACAAGGTGCCCTTCATCTTCAGCAACTTCAACGGCACATCGGGCGATGTGGACGTGCTGACCCACGAGGCCGGCCACGCCTTCCAGGGCTGGCTGCAGCGCGAAGTGGCCCTGCGCGACATCGCCGATTACACCAGCGAGGTGGCCGAAATCCATTCCATGTCCATGGAGTTCTTCACCCACCCCTGGATGGAGCGCTTCTTCAAGGAAGACACCGAGAAGTATTACTACGCCCATGTGGTGGACGCGTTGAGCTTCCTGCCCTACGGCGCCAGCATCGACGAGCTGCAGGAGTGGGTGTACGAGCACCCGGAGGCCACCCCCGCCCAGCGGCGCGCGCAGTACCGCGAGATTGAGAAGAAGTACCTGCCCGACCTGGACTACGATGGCCTGACCTACCTGGAGCAGGGCGGCCGCTGGCAAAAGCAGCTGCACGTCTACCTCTATCCCTTCTACTACCTGGATTACACCTTGAGCCAGATTTGCGCCCTGCAGTACTTCACCTGGGATATGAAGGACCATGACGCCGCCTGGCAGAGCTACCTCACGCTGTGCAAACTGTCCGGCCGCGTGCCCTTCAAAAAGCTGGTGCCCCAGAGCGGCATGAAGAGCCCCTTTGAGGATGGCACCATCGCCCAGATTACCCCCGCGCTGGAACAGTATCTGGATGGGCTGGATAAGAGCAAGATTAAGTAATGTAACAAGAGGGAAAACGAAAAGGACGGGCAGAACGCTCGTCCTTTTTCGCATATAGGATGTGTTGTTGCTCAATACTTCCTATGCGCTACCACCCACACGGCATCGCCTATATACCCGCAGCGGCGACATAGCGTGTCCAGCCGGGCGCGGTCAATCAAAAATTGGCTGGGATGCAGCTGCGCCGCGTCCGCCAGATAGGTGTTGCCCAATCAGTCAATGACGCGCGCCACCGTGTCCAGCGGCAGGCGCTTTTTTTCGCGCGGCGGGGCGGGCTCCTTGGGGTAGCCCAGCGTTATCAGCAGGCGCAGGCGCCCTTCGACCGGGATGTCGAGCAAGGCCTTCACCTGCCCCTCGTCAAAGCAGCCCAATATGCAGGTGCCCAGCCCCAGGCCGGCGGCCGCCAGGCACAGCTGGCCCACGCTCAGGCCGATGTCCATCGCCGGCCATTGCTGCGCCACATACCGCTCGCCGTAGCGGGCCGTCATGCGGTCGGAGATATGCTCCCACACCGCGATGATGCAGGGCTCCTGCCCGACCCACTGGTTGATGCCGGGCACGCGTGTGAGGGGCGCCAGCCGTGCCAGGGTGTCCTTGTTGGTGACGGCGACAAAGCGCCAGGGTTGCCCGTTGCCGGCCGAGGGGGCCAGGCAGGCGGCGGATAAAATCTGATCCAGCTTCTCCCGCTCCACCGGTCGGTCGGCGTAGGCGCGGCAGCTCTCGCGGGTTATAAAGGCGTCAAACAGGTCCATGGGGGCTCCTTTCGTAGATAGCGTCACAGGCGGAGAGGATACATCTGCATCGACCTACTTGCCGCCGCCCAGCTTGGCGTCCTTTTCAATCACGGCGCGCACGGCCTCATGCAGCGCGTGGTCAAACTGCCAGCGGCTCAGCGCGTGCACGCCCTCGATGGTGGTGCCGCCGGGGCTGCACACCTGGTCCATCAATTGGCGGGGATGTTCGCCCGATTCGACCAGCAGCTTGCCGCTGCCCAGCAGCATTTCGGCGGCCACCTGCTGTGCCAGGGGGCGGGCAAGGCCTGCCTTGACCCCGGCCGAGGCAAGCGCGTCCACCATCTCAAAGGCGAAGGCGGGTGCTGCACCCGCCAGCGCGGAGAAGGCGGAGAACAGCTTTTCCGGCACCTCGTGCACGGTGCCCACGGCGGCAAATAGCTTCTTGGCCGTGTCCAGCTGCGCGGCCGTCGCCTGCGCGTTGGCGCATACCGCGCTGCACGCGGCCAGCGCCCGGGCGTTGAGGCTGGGCATCACCCGCACCAGCGGGGTGTTGGCGCCCAGCATATCCTCGTAATAGGTCAGCGGCAACCCGGCGGCGATGGTGATGACCAGCTGGCCCGACAGGACGCCCGCCATCTCCTGAAGCACCGCGGGCATGATTTGGGGCTTGACCGCCAGCACGACCACATCGGCCTGCTTGACAGCTTCCCCGACGCTGCCGGTGGGCACAATGCCCGTGGCCTTGTTCAGCTTGTCCATCTGCCTGGCGTCGGCGTCATAGCCCACCAGCGCCTCCGCCTGAAAGCCGCCGGACAGCTTCATGCCCCGCAGGATGGCACCCGCCATGTTGCCCAGGCCGATAAAGGCATACGTCATCGGATCTGCCCCTTTCCCTCAATCACATACTTGTAGGTGCACAGCGCCTTGATATCCACAGGCCCCCGGCAGTGCAGTTTCTGCGTGGCGATGCCGATTTCCGCGCCAAAGCCGAACTCGCCGCCGTCGGTGAAGCGGGTGGAGGCGTTGTGGTAGACGGCGGCGGCATCCACCTCGCGCAAAAAGCGGTCGGCGGCGTCCGCGTCGCCGGTTACAATGGCCTCGGAGTGCTTGGTGCCATAACGGGCGATGTGCCGGAGGGCTTCATCCATGCTGTTGACCACGCGCACGGCCATGATGAGGTCGTTGAACTCCTGCCCCCAATCCTCCTCGGTGGCCGGGATGGCCTGGGGCAGCAGGGCGCAGGCGGCCTCGTCGCCGCGCAGCTGCACCCCCTTGTCGCTCAGCGCCCGGCCGATGGCCGGCAGCAGGCTGTCCGCCGCGTCCCGGTGAATCAGCAGGCACTCCGCCGCGTTGCAGGTGCTGGGGCGGCTCACCTTGGCGTTGACCACGATGTCCAGCGCCATCTTGGGGTCGGCCGCCTTGTCCACATACACGTGGCACACGCCCTCGCCGGTCTCCATCACGGGCACGGTGGCGTTTTGCAGCGCGGATTGTATCAGCCCACGCCCGCCGCGGGGTATCAGCAGGTCCACATAGCCATTCAGGCGCATCAGCGCCAGCGCGCTGTCGCGGCTGGTATCCTCCACCAATTGCACGCAGTCACGGGGCAGCCCTGCCTCCTCGCAGGCGTCCTGCACCAGCAAGGTCAGCGCCGCGTTGCTGCGCAGGGCCTCCTTGCCGCCGCGCAAAATGGCGGCGTTGCCGCTTTTAAGGCACATGGCCGCCGCGTCCAGCGTCACATTGGGCCGCGCCTCATAAATCACGGCGATCACGCCAAGCGGCGCCGAGACGCGCCGGATATGCAGGCCGTTGGGGCGCGTATCCTCGTATAGCGTGCGGTGCAAGGGGTCTGGCTGGCTGCGGATGGCCAGCACCGCCTCGGCGATGTCGTCCAGGCGCTTTTCGGTCAGCAGCAGCCGGTCGCGCATGGACGGGCTGAGGTCCGCCGCGGCCAGCATATCCTCCGCGTTGGCCTGCAGCACCTGGTCCTGCCTGTCGCGCAGCGCCTGGGCAATCAGCCCCAGCGCCCGGTTGCGCAGGTTGGCCCCGGACAGCGCCAGCTGTGACGCCGCCTGCCGGGACCGGTTCCCCATCTGGCTAAGCATGGGATGCCTTCCTTTCAAATATGGTGCCGATGTCCGCGCCATCCAGCGCCTGGTAGATGTTTTCCGGCGGGGTGCCGTTCATCACGATGGTGGGGATGCCGTCCTGTTCCGCGATTTCGGCGGCGCGCAGCTTGGTTTCCATCCCGCCGGTGCCCAGCTCGCTGCCCGCACCCGTGCAGGCCCGGCGCAATTCGTCCGTTATTTCCTCCACCCGGGGGATGCGCCTGGCCTCGGGGTGCTTGCGCGGGTCGGCATCGTATAGGCCGTCGATGTCGCTGAGGATAATCAGCAAATCGGCGTGTATCAGCCGTGCCACAATGGCCGACAGGCTGTCGTTGTCGCCATAGACGATTTCCTCCACCGCCACGGCGTCATTCTCGTTGATGATGGGCAGCACGCCCATCTCCAGCAGCCGGTCAAAGCAGGCAATCAGGTTGCCCCGGCGCTGCGCGTCCTCCACATCCTCCTTGGTGATGAGCAATTGGCCCACCTTGTGGCTGTACTCGGCGAACATCTTGTCGTACATGTACATCAGCTCGCACTGGCCCACCGTGGCGCAGGCTTGCTTGCCCGGCGTGTCCTTGGGGCGGCCGGGCAGACCCAGCTTGCCCACCCCCACGCCAATGGCACCCGAGGTAACCAGCGCCACCTGGACGCCGCGGTTCATCACGTCACTGAGCACCCGCACCAGGTGCTCCATTTCCCGGATATTGGTGCGCCCGCTGGGGTGCGTCAGGGTGGAGGTACCCACCTTGACCACAATGCGCCTGTACTGCTTTGCCATGCCGCCCTCCCAGAACTCCCCTGAACGTGTTCGGAATTGTAAAGACCATCCTAACGTTCAGCAACAATGGCACAATTATACGGATTGCTACATTAAAATGCAACAACGCGCAATGATGGCGAAAAGGATTATATCGTAATCAGTTTTTCGTTGTTTTTGAGCACATCGGTCAGCAGCGGGCCCCAGGAAACCACCTCGATATCCAGCGCCTGCAGGCGCTCCACCACCCCCAGTTCCCTGGCGCAGGCGATGCAGGCCGTCACATGCACGCCCACATGCTGCAGCACCTTCAGCTCCTCCTGGATGGCCGCGTCCTCGGCCACCAGCTTGGCTGTGGCGCCCCACACAATCAGCACGACCTTCTCCCACCAGCCGCGCAGCAGGCTGTTTTTGGCGTACATCATCACCATCAGCCGCGCGGTCAGCGGGTCGGCGTTGGTCCACAGGATATACAGGGTATTCTTTTCGTCCATGGCGTTCGCCTCCCTTTGAAACTTATCATACCACGCGAGGGTGGCCGGTCAACCACCCGGCGCGGGCAATCATCAAAAAACCGGCCATCCGGCCGGTAAAAAACACAAGGTTTATGCAAAGCGCTCCAATTGTTCTATCCGTTATTCGGCAGCACCCGCCGGGAACCGCATCACATCCGCAATCTCCAGCTCGCTGTCATCCTGAATGCGCTGCAATATGCGCGCCTTGTCCTCGCCCTCGGCGGGGATGGGGCGAAAGTCATTGGCCGGGCGTGAGCCGGTGGTGAACACCGGAATGAGCGTCAGCGTGGTCTCCCGCAGCGCGGTGCCGTCAAAATCCAGCCGTACCTGCACCATGAAGGCCTCAAACTCGGTCAGCTTCAGGTTGCCGCCGAACACAAAATTGCCCAGGGAGTAGACAATCAGGCCGTTGTTATACTGCTCGATGCCCTGCACCACATGGGGGTGCGCGCCGATGATCAAGTCGGCCCCGGCGTCAATGATTTCATGGGCCATGCGGGTCTGCAGCTTGTTATGGTGGTTGTCGTACTCCTTGCCGGCGTGGATGGTGTAGACGATGTAGTGGCAGCCCTGCTCCTTTAGCTGCTGAATTTCCTCGCCCGGCAGATTGGGCTTCTGGCGGAAGGTGGTCTCCCGAATGCCGCCAAAGCCGATTTTGAGGCCGTCCTTCTCCCACACATACAGGTCGCCGTAGCCAAAGTAGGGGATGCCGTTGTCCTCCAGCGCCTTCTTGGTGGTGCGGCGGCCGGCGTTGCCATAGTCGCGCACATGGTTGTTGGCCAGGCCCGCCAGCTCGATGCTGCCGGCAGGCAGAATCTGGGCAAAGTCGGTCGGCCCGCGGAACCAGTGCAGCTTACCCTCCTCGCGTCCCGCGCGGTCATCCTTCAGCACGCCCTCCAGGTTAATCACGCTCAGGTCGTCGGCGCTGAGGATGTGCTGCACGCCCGAAAAGGGCCACGCGTAGCCCTCATCCTGGATGGCGGTATCAAAGCTTTCGGGCAGCTTGCGGCTTTTCTCCTCGCTGCCGATGATGCAGTCGCCCATGAAGGTCATGGTGAGGGAGGTTGGCCCGAAGGGCGCGGGGCTGATAGCCGCCGGCTCCTCAGGCAGCGCTGCCGGCGCCAGAAGGCACAGCAGCAGGGACAGGCACAGTATGTGAAATAAAGGGGAGCGGTGTTTCTTCAACAGTCTTCCTTTCGGTTCTGTGGGGAAGGGGTTACTTCTTCAGTTTGATTTTCGCCGCCACCATCTGCGCCGCGCCGTCATACTCTTCGCGCGGGATGTGCAGCGTCATGAAAACAAAGGCATAGGGGCGAAACAGCTTGATGCGTCCGGCCCGCGGGCGCAGGGCGTAGCGCTTGGCGTCCTGCCACACCAGATACTCCTCGTGCGCCATCATGAAGGGGACGCCGTCCGCGTTTTGCTGGATGGCGCGCTTGTCGTAGCGCAGGCCGCGCGACCAGCAGTGCAGCCGGGTGGGCTTAATCCATGTGCGTTTGAGCGCGCCCTTGGGGTCCAGCACATACTGCACGTTCTCATGTCCCTGCATGGCTAATACCAGCAGGGCGATGGCCACAGCACCCATGAAAGCCTGCACCATCGCGGGCAGAATGCCCGAATTGGTCAGGAAGCTCATCGCCTGGGCGCCGGTGAGGATATACTCCATCACAAACATCACCACAATCAGCACCGCCAGCGCAATCACCGGGATGCGCAGCACCCGGCCCAGCTTGACCACGTCGCCCAGCGGCAGGCGGTAGTCGCTCCATATATAGCGCGCGGCCGTGCCCGGCAGGTTTTTGCCGCAGCTGTCGCAGGTGTTGTGCATGTTCTGGCGCTGGCATTTGGCGCAGTAGTAGATCAGCATACTTCCTCCTGGTGAATGTCGCTTTTCAGTATACCAGACCGGGCGGCGGCGGGGCAAATGCGGCGCTTGATTGTTACAACAGGATTTGTGATAGATTCCACAAGCCCTTTTGCTTGACATGGCGTTTGTGGTTGACTTATGATAATGGAGACACAGGAACCTATATCTATGGCGGCATGATTGGATGCTGTCAACTTGGTGGACATGCTCAGCGCAGATTGGCGCTGTTGCATCAATAGCATAAGGAGGACCCAAGATGAAGAGACTCTTTGCCCTCGTACTCAGCCTGGCGCTGCTGCTGTCGCTGGCGCCCGTGCAGGCGGAAAAGCCTTTTGAAGGCACCGAGCTGCGCGTGCTGCTGGCCAACCACATGTGGTCCAACGCCCTGGAACCGCACCTGAAGGAGTTTACCGACCTGACGGGCATCAAGCTCAACGTGGAGATGTACGCCGAGGATCAGCTCAGCCAGAAGCTGGCCATCGAGCTGGCCGGCCAGAGCAAGGACCTGGACGTGTTCATGACCCGTCCGCTGCAGGAAGCCAAGCAGATGATTGCCAATGGCTGGCTGTACGATGTGACCCCCCTGCTGAACGACCCGGAGATGGACAAGGCCGACTTCTTTGAGGCCACGCTGGCGCTGTACAACAACGGCGAGCAGTACTATGGCATCCCGCTGGTCACCGAGCGGGAAATCCTCTACTACCGCACCGACCTGTTTGAGGAGGCCGGCATCGCCGTGCCCACCACGCTGGACGAGCTGTGGGCCGCCGCTGAGGCGCTGACCGATGTGGATGCCGGCATCTACGGCATCGTGTCCCGCGGCCTGACCGCCGCCGCCGTCACCCAGTTCTCGGGCTACCTGTACTCCATGGGCGGCGACTGGATGGATGCCGAGGGCAACGCCGCCATCAACAGCCCCGAGGCCGTCAAGGCGCTCAAGTTCTACGGCGACATGCTGCGTGAGTTCGGACCTCCCGGTGTCACCGCCATGCACTGGCAGCAGTGCGCCGCGCTGTATGCCTCCGGCAAGGCCGCCATGTACACCGAGGCCGACGCCATCTTCAACAACGCTGTCAACGCGGCCGAGTCCGTGGTGGCCGACAAGACCGGCTACGCCCTGTTCCCGGGTGACAGCTTCTACAACATCCCCTCCTGGGGCCTGTCCATGGGCGCCTTCACCGAGAAGGCTGACGCCGCCACGGCCTTCATCAAGTGGGCCGCCGGCAAGGACATGACCGCCACCCTGCAGGCCGCCGGCGTGCCCGGCGCGCGCGTGTCGGTCTACGGCATCCCGGAGGCCAACGTGGCCTTCCCGCCGCAGCTGGTTGAAGTCATCGCCGCTGCCGGCACCAAGAACACCAAGGGCTATGACCGCCCGCTGATTACCTCCGTCTCCAAGGCCCGCGATTACATCGGCCAGGCCATCGTTGCCGCCATTGAGGGCGGGGACGTGGAGGCCGCCGCTGAGGAAGCCAACCGCCGCTTCCAGTCCGTCATCGAAGAGGACCGCGCTGCCGAACAGAAACAATAAACCCACCAAAGGGGCTGCCGCTTGTTTGCGGCAGCCCCTGTCCCGTTTTGGCGCTGCCGATTGTTTGGGAGGTCTGTGCCTATGAGCCGTTGGGTGGATAAACACCTGAAAATCATTTTTATTACGCCCTGCCTGCTGTTTATTTTGTTCATGGTGGTGTTTCCCTTGGGGTACAACATTTACATGAGCACCAGCAAGTGGAGCATGTCTGCGCTGTCCAGCCCGGAGTTTGTGGGCGCCAGCAACTACCTGATGCTGTTCCGCTCGCCCCGCTTCTGGAGCGCGGTGGGCCGCACGCTGTACTACGCCTTTGTGGCGGTGGGCATCCAGACGCTGCTGGGCATCGGCATCGCCCAGATGCTCAACCGCAGCTTCTTTGGCAAGGGCGTGGCCAAGACCCTGTTTTTGCTGCCGGTGGTCGCCACCCCGGTGGCCGTGGGCATGGTGTGGCAGATGATTTACGAGCCCACCATCGGCCTGGGCAACGCCATTTTGACCGGCATGGGCTTCCCCCGCCAGCTGTTTCTGGGCTCGTCGGCCTCGGCGCTCAACGCGCTGATTTTCATCGACGTGTGGGAGTGGACGCCCATGGTGATGCTGATGGTGCTGGCCGGCATGGTGGCCATCCCCAAGGACCCGTATGAGTCCGCCGTGGTGGATGGGGCCACCGCCTTTCAGCGCTTCCGCTACATCACGCTGCCGCTGGCCAGCCCCACCATTCTGGTGGCGGTGCTGCTGCGGCTGATAGATGCCATCAAAACCTTTGACATCATCTACGCCACCACCAAGGGCGGGCCGGGCTTCGCCACGGAAACCATCAACATCTACGCCACGCTGGCCACCTTCCAGTACTACAGCTTTGGTGAGGGAGCGGCGATTACCATGTGCTTCTTCGTCATCGTGATGAGCATGGCCATCATGTTCAACGCGGCCAAGAAGCGGGTGGAGGTGGAGTACTGATGTTGACCAAACGCAAAAACCCATTCGCCAGCACCGGGAAAAATGTGCTGACCGTGCTGGGCGTGCTGCTGTTTATTATCGGCGTGGTGCTGGCCTGGCGCGGCTGGGGCACCACCGTCAAGGTGGGCAACTATGCGGATACCCTGGGGGTAGACCGCGGCACCTTGAGCGAGATTCGCCGCGATGTGGAGGACCTGGGCGACGATTACCGCAAGGCGACCATTGAGCAGAAGTACAATATCCGCATCGGCCGGCTAAGCATGAAGTCCATCCCCTCCACCGGCCAGATGGCGTCCGCGCCCTGGCTGCTGGGCCTGGGCATCCTGCTGATGGCGGGCAGCCTGTTCCTGCCGCAGGTGGGCAAGTATGTGTTGATTTATGGTGTGCTGCTGGTGACGGTGTTCCCTTTCTTCTGGATGGTGCTGGCCTCGTTCAAAAACAACGTGGACATCATCGACGCCACCCGCGGCATGTTCGATTTCACGCCCACCACGCGCAACTATGAGTCCGTCTTTGAACAATATAATTTCATACGTCCCACCATCAACAGCTTCTATGTGGCGCTGATGTCCACAGGCCTGGGGCTCATCATCGGCCTGCCTGCGGCCTATGCGGTCGCCCGCTGGCGGTTGTACAAAATCAGCCTGGTCATCCTAGTGGTGCGCATGATTCCGGGCATCACCTTCCTGGTGCCCTGGTATTTGCTGTTCCTGCAGCTGGGCCTCACCAACACCTTCACCGCGCTCATCATGAGCCACCTGCTGGTGGCCCTGCCCTTCATCATCTGGATCATGGTGCCCTTTTTCGGCAATGTGCCCCGCGAGCTGGAGGAGGCCGCCTGGGTGGATGGCAGCGCCCAATGGCGCACCTTCCTCACCATGGTGCTGCCGGTGTCCGTGCCGGGCATCCTGACGGCCTCGCTGCTGGCGTTCATTTTCTCGTGGAACAACTTCATGTTCTCCCTCACCTTGTCCGGCGCCAAGACTGCCACACTGCCCATCGCCATCTATGGCTTCGTGGGCTATGCTTCGGTGGATTGGGGCGGCCTGATGGCGGCAGCCGTGTTCATCACCCTGCCCATCATTCTGCTGAGCATGTTCATGCAGAAGTACATCATCTCCGGCCTGACCGCCGGCGCGGTGAAGGGATAAGGGTGGAGATGGGAAACGCTTGGGCCCTATCTTGGAAGCGAGGGCCCAATCCCCCAAAAACTTTCATGGTGTCTTTTCCAAAGCAACATCGCGTTGCTTTTTCTTGATGGGAAGGGCTGGTATGATTTGCGTGAAAGGGGGGGGCGAGAAAATGACCATCGGTGAGTCGCTCAAATCGCTGCGCGAGCAGCATGGTTTCACGCAAGAAGAATTGGCCCACAGGCTGCACATCACCCGCCAGGCGGTCAGCCGGTGGGAGAACGGCGAGACCGAGCCCAACACGGAATCCCTCAAGCTGATTTCCCGCCTGTTTGGCGTATCCATCAACACCCTGCTGGGGGCGCCACGGCAGCTTATCTGCCAGTGCTGCGGCATGCCGCTGCATGAGGATGAGTTCATCAGCCGCGAGCCCGACGGCAGCCTGCGGGAGGACTACTGCCGCTGGTGCTATATGGATGGCGGCTTTGTCTACCAAGACCTGGACAGCGTCATCCACGCCTGCGTGCCCAACATGGTCAAGCAGTATGATATGAGCGAGCAAGCCGCTCGGCGCATGCTGCTGGACACCCTGCCCGGGCTTGCCCACTGGCGCGGGACGGCGCGGGAGGAATGACCTGATGGACAGCACCTATATCACCCTGACCCCAGATAACCTGGCGCGTGAGCACCTGTGCTGCGCCATCGCCGACAAGCGGCATCAGCAGGGCGTGGCGGACAAAAAGACATGGCTGGCTACGCGAGTGCCGCAGGGCCATGTGTTTCGCAAGCTGGATGCGCGGGGCAAGGTGTTCATCGAGTACGCGCCGCTGGAACAAGCGTGGGTTTCGGTGGAAGGCCCTGGTTACCTGTATATCCACTGCCTGTGGGTGTCGGGCAGCTACAAGGGCAAAGGCCACGGCGGTGCTCTGCTGGATAGTTGTATTCAGGAAGCGCGGGCACAGGGAAGCGCCGGCGTATGTGTGCTCAGCGCCGACAGAAAAAAGCCGTTTTTGTCCGAGAAGGGCATTTTTGTCAAGCACGGCTTTGAGGTGGTGGATACGCTGCCCGGCGGGTACGAGTTGCTGGCCCTCTCATTGGACGGCAGCAAACCGCGCTTTGCCGATACGGCCAGGGCCATGCGCATCCCGGAGCAGGATTTGACCATCTACCACTCGCCCCAGTGTCCCTACATCGCCGATTGTCTGCAGCAGGTGCGGGCTGTGTGCGAGCGGGAGGGCATTCCCTTGCGGCTAATCCCGGTGGAAAGCGCCGCCCAGGCCAAGGCGCTGCCCGGTGTATTCAACAACTGGGCTGTGTTTTACAAGGGCCGGTTTCAAACCTTGCACCTGCTCAACGAGGGGTATCTGATGAAAATGCTGGCGAGCGCGTAGCGGCTGGTTTGTCTCTAATCAAGCGGGCGTGGTATACTCATGGCACCACTGAGTACCAAGGAGCGCATGATGGAATTGCCACTGGATATGTCCCCGGAGCAGTTGAAGCAGATGACCCAGCAGCAGGTGGAGGAACTGATCCCCCTGCTGCGCGAGCAGATTGTGGACGCGGTGTCCCGCACAGGCGGCCACCTGGCCAGCAACCTGGGCGTGGTGGAACTGACCGTCGCCCTGCACCGCGTGTTTGACAGCCCCGCGGACAAAATTGTGTTTGATGTAGGGCATCAGTGCTATGCCCACAAGATATTGACCGGCCGGGGCGGGGAGATGGATACCCTGCGCCAGTATGAGGGTATCTCCGGCTTCCCCAAGCGGGAGGAAAGCGAGCACGATGCCTACGGCACCGGCCATGCCTCCACCGCCATTTCGGCCGCCCTGGGCCTGGCCCGCGCGCGGGATTTGCAGGGCGAGCAGGGGCATGTCATCGCCGTGGTGGGCGATGGCGCGCTCACCGGCGGCATGAGCTACGAGGCCATGAACGATGCCGGCTGCGGCCGCACCCGGTTGATTGTTATCCTCAATGACAACCAGATGAGCATCGCGCCCAATGTGGGCGCGGTCAGCCGCTACCTCACCTACCTGCGCACCAGCAAGGGCTGGCTGGGCGCCAAGCGCGCGGTAGCCGAGGCATTGAAAAAGACGCCGCTGGTGGGCAGGTCGCTGCACCATTTGCTGCAGCGGTGGAAGAATCATATCCGCAACGTGTTCGTGAAGGACCGGTTTTTCCAGGCCTTCGGCTTCCGCTACCTGGGCCCGGTGGATGGGCACGATGAGCAGGGGCTGGAGCATTTTCTGATGCGCGCCAAGCGCCTGACCGAGCCTGTGCTGCTGCACATCGTCACCACCAAGGGCAAGGGCTACGCCGTGGCCGAAAACAACCCCAGCCGCGCGCACGGCATGCCGGCCTTTGACCCGCAGGACGGGTCGCCCCGCGTGCGCTCGGTGGCGCGCAGCTTTGGCACCGCGGCGGGCGAGCTGCTCACCCGCCTGGCGGAGGAGGACCCGCGCATCGTGGCCATCACGGCCGCCATGGCGGATTCCACCGGGCTTACCCCCTTCCAGAAGCGCTTCCCCAACCGTCTGTTTGACGTGGGCATCGCCGAGGAGCACGCGGTCACCCTGGCGGCCGGGCTGGCTGCCGGCGGGTTGCGGCCGGTGGTGGCCATCTACGATACCTTTATGCAGCGCGCCTACGATCAGGTGATGGTTGACGTCTGCCTGCAAAGGCTGCCGGTCACCTTTTTGATTGACCGCGCGGCCATTGGCGGCGAGGATGGCCCCACCCACCACGGCGTGTGGGGCACGGCGTTTTTACGGCACATTCCGGGGCTGACGCTGCTCAACCCCCGCTCGGTGGACGAGCTGGCGCACATGCTGCTGTGGGCGATGAAGCACGATGGCCCCGTAGCCATCCGCTACCCGCGGGCCGAGCATATGCTGCAGGCCAAGTACCCCTGCGCCGGGTTTGAGCCGGGCCGCTGGGAAGCGCTGGAGGCGGGGGAAGACCTGGCGCTGATTGCCACCGGGCCCATGGTGGCCGAGGCTCTGAAGGCGCGGCGCGCGCTGGCCGGGCAGGGCATCCGCGCCTCCGTCATCAACGCCTCCACCATCAAGCCGCTGGACGAGGGGGTCATTGGCCGCCTGTCCGCCGCCGGCACGCCCTACATGGTGCTGGAGGAGCAGGCGCTGGCGGGCGGCCTGGGCAGCGCCATTTGCGAGTGCTGTGTGCAGCGGGGGTTCAAGCCGCCCGTTCACATCTTCGCCTTGCCGGACGAATTTATCCCCCACGGCAGCCATGATCGCCTGCTCAAGCACCTGCATATGGATGGCGACAGCATCGCCGCCACCATCGCTGGGCTGATGGAGCGCATCGCGTGAAACGCCGCGCCGACAGCCTGCTGGCCGAGCAAGGGCTTGCCCCCAGCCGGGAGCAGGCCCAGCGGCTCATCATGGCCGGGCGGGTGTATGTGGGCGAGGTGCGGGTGGATAAGCCCGCCCAACTGCTGCCGCCTGACGCGCAGCTTGTTTTGCGCGGCGAGGTGGAGCAGTTTGCCAGCCGCGGCGCCCATAAGTTGGAGAAGGCCCTGCGGCACTTTGAGGCCGATGTGCAGGGCCTCGTTTGTATGGATGTCGGGGCCGCTTCCGGCGGCTTTACCGATGTGCTGCTGCGCGCAGGCGCGGCCAGAGTGTACGCCATCGATGTGGGCTATGGTCAGCTGGACTGGCGCCTGCGCCAGGATGACCGCGTGGTGGTGATGGAGCGCACCAACGCCCGCGCCCTCACGCCCGAGCAGTTTCCCGACCACCCAACCCTCACGGTGATGGATGTGAGTTTCATCTCCATCCGGCTGATATTGCCCGCGGCGGCGGCCATCATGGGCGGCGATGGGCGCTTCCTGACGCTGGTTAAACCCCAGTTTGAGGCCGGGCGCGGCCAGGTGGGCAAGCATGGCGTGGTGCGCGAGGCCGATACGCATGAGCGTGTGCTGCGCGAAATCCGCGATTTTTGCCCCACCATCGGCTGGCACGCCGCCGGTTTCACCTATTCCCCCATCAAGGGCCCCAAGGGCAACATCGAGTTCCTGGCCGATATCCGGCCCGGCGCGGGCACACCCCCGGATGATGATGCCATCGCCGCGGTGGTGGCGCAGGCGCACGCGGAACTGCACAAGGCATAAGGAAAATCACATACAGACCGACCATGGAGGATAACAGCATGAGCAGAAAAGCGCTCGCGGCAGTTGTTTTGCTGGCCTGTTGTTTGGTGGCGTTCACCGCGCTTTCCGCCGGGGTCAGCGTGACGCTGAAGGCCACCGATTCGGTTTCCCGTCAGGCAGCGGCCTTTGAGCAGTATCTCAACAGGCTGGATTCTCAGCAGCGCGGCCAATGGATGGAGGCGCTGCAGGGCATGCTGCGTCAGGAGGAGTTGGCCTCCATCATGCCCTTTGCGGCGCAGGAGGAGGCCCGCGGCGTCTACATCGTCAGCAGCGGGGAGGTGTACCACAGCACCCGTGGGTGCAGCACGCTCAGCCGCTCCAAGAATGTGCGGGAGGTCTCGCTGGAGGACGCGCTGTCCATGGGCAGGCGGCCCTGCAAGGTGTGCGGCAGGTAGGGGATATCAAGGGGATACATGCCCGCTGCTGAAAGATTTTACTTGACTTTGCGGGCAGTCCACCGTATTCTTCATCCGGTTATCGACAAAAGAAAGTAGGGTTTTATCATGGGTAATATCGTAAACATCATCATTCAGCTTCTCTCGGGCGGCGTGGGCGGCTTCGGCGCCGGCAAGGCCATGCCCAAAATCTCCCTGGGCAAAATCGGCGACATCATCGCCGGCATCCTGGGCGGCGTGGGCGGCAGCCAGCTGCTGGGCCTGTTGGGCCTGGGCGGCGGCGCGGCAGGCGCCTTGAACATCAGCAGCATCCTCACCAGCATCCTGGGCGGCGGCGTGGGCGGCGGTGCCCTGCTGGCCATCGTTGGCGCCATCAAGAAGGCGATGGGCCAGAAATAACACATCGAGCAAATGACTCATCGCGGCGCAGAGGCTGCCTGTCTTTTCACCGCTGACTGCGACGCAGTTCGCTTGACGTAGCGCTGCTACGCCTGCGCTCCTGCTCCTTGTCAGCGGCAAAAATCCAGCGCAGCCCGTTGCGCCGCGATTTCGTCATTTGCTCTACAACATCGAAGAAATGAAAAGGCAACCCGCAAGGGCTGCCTTTTTTGCGTTGGTTGAGGAATCTATTCCCTGCGTGCCAACTCGGCCAGCACGTCGCGCAGCGCTTCGGCGCGGTGGCCGTCGCGGCCGGTCACGGCCTCGGCGTGCAGCAGGGCGCTGAGCACGGCTTCCTCGGTGGCCTCGGCCGCCGCGCGGAAGCACAGATTGATATGATCTTCGTTGAGCTCGGTCACCTGGCGGAAGGGGGCTTTGTCGAAGTGGCGGATGTGGTTGCCCGTGGTGAAGCATAGGGCGATTTCGCCGCTGCCGTGGCCGATGTTGCTGCCCGTGCGGCTCAGGCCCGCGATGGCGCGCCGCGCAACCCGCTTGAGCTGGCCCACACCCAGGGGCAGGTCGGTCGCCAGCACCACGATGATGGAGCCGCGGTCCTCCTGGGGCGCGTATTCCGCCGTCCATCCGCTCTTGAGCAGCGCCTCGGCCTGCGGGCCGATATGTTGGCCGTTGAGCGTCAGGTCATACAGGCTGCCGTGGTTAGCCAGCACCAGCGCGCCCAGGGTATAGCGCTTGCCCTCAATCTCCATCACCCGGGAGCTGGAGCCGATGCCCCCCTTGAGGCCGTGGCAGCGCATGCCGCGCCCGGCGCCCACCGCGCCTTCGGCAAAATCCTCCGCCGCATTGGTAAGCGCCGCCAGCACATCCGTTTCCCGCACATGCAGGCCGCGGATGTCGTTGAGGTGGCCATCGTTGCACTCAAACACCACCGGGTTTACCGTGCCGGTCTCCCGGCCAATGGCTTCGTTTTGCGCCAGCATATGGCGGCACAGCGCCGTCCATGCCGTGCCCGAGGACAGCGTGTTGGTGAGCACGATGGGCGTCTCCAACTGGCCCAACTCCTCCACCTGCACCAGCCCCAGCGACTTGCCAAAGCCGTTGAACACCTGGACGGCGGCGGGCAGCTTGTCCTCAAAGCAGTTGCCGGGGTGCGGCCGTATGGCCGTCACGCCCGTCTGCACAGGCCCGTCGGCCAGCGTGGTATGCCCCACCAGCACGCCCGGCACATCGGTCAGCAGGTTGCACGGACCGGGGGTCAGGCAGCCAACGCGGATACCGTAGGTTGCGTCAAGTCCCATTGAATTGTCCTCCCGGTTGATGAGTCAGGGTTCATTCGGTCTTCACCGTCTCAAACAGCAGGTGGTTGCTGGCGCCCACCACCCATCCTCAACCGCCCGGCGTGATTTCCGGCATCACCAGGCGGTACAGGTTCAGCGTGTGTCCATCTTCCACGGCGCTGCCCTCAGGTGTGAAGCCCGCGCCCAGCAGCAGGCGGTTGGAGGCGGCGTTGTTTTCGCCGGGGCACGCGGTGAAGGTGGTGTAGCCCCGGGTGTCGCGCATGTGCCGGAGGAAGGCGGGCAGGGCCTCCTTCATATAGCCCAGGCCCCAATATGCCCGCAGCAGCTCGTACCCAACTTCCCCCTCGTGCCTTTGCGCATCCAGGTTCCACAGCACGATGGTGCCGATGAAGGCATCGTTTTGCCTGAGATAGAGCGCGTAGGTATACGCCGTGTCCGTGCGGTGGTCGGCCATCAGGCGGGCTAGTTTGTGCAGGGCGGCGTCCTTTGTGAGCGGCAGGGCAAAGTAGGCCGCCGTGCCCACCGGGTCTGCCTTCATGCGGCAAAAGCCCTCTGCGTCCCGCGCGGACAGGGGCACGCCGACCAGCCGGGGCGTCTCAAAGCGGTCCGGCCTGTCCATCACGGGGAGGACGCACCCTCATGCTGCTTGTCGTAGGCCGATGGCCCGGCCAGCACCACGCGGTAGCCGTCCGGGTCGCGCAGCCACACCTCCATGTGCATGGCGTAGCGGTTGAGGTAGGGCGCGACCTCCGGGGTGATGCCGGCGGCTCGTACGCGGTGCATGGCCTGCTCAAAATCCCGCACAGCGAACCACAGCAGCACACCCAGCCCGGTTGGCTCACCCTCACCCAGCAGCGGCGGGTGGTTCATGTCCCCCTCGGGGTCGTGCAGCTGCAACACCAGTTCGCCGTCGGACAGCAGCTGCTCATACTCCGTGCCGCCGTGCGCGCTTTGGAAGCCCAGCACCCGCTCGTACCAATCGGCACTGCGGCGCACGTCCTGCACCGTAATCATGGGTTGTGCCTTCATGCCCTGTACCCCGCTTCCAGGTCCACCCGGGCCACATACTCGCCCTCGCCCAGCAGCGCGCGGATGTTGCGGGCGGCCATGTCGATGATGTTGTCGTGGGTGAGCCGCAGGTGATACTGACCGGAGATGTGCGGCGTGATGAGCAGGTTGGGCTCCTGCCACAGGGGGTCATCCTTGGGCAGGGGCTCGGGCTCGGTCACGTCGATGGCGGCGCCGGCCAGCCGACCCCTGCGCAGCGCTTCCAGCAGCGCAGGCTGCACCACCGCGCTGCCGCGCCCCACGTTTAACAGGTAGCTGCCCTGCTTCATCAGGCCAAAGCGTCGCTCGTCCATCAAGCCCATGGTATCCTCTGTCTCGGGCAGGGAGAGGGCCACCACATCGGCCTGGGGCAGCAGGCTGTCCAGTTCGTCCATGGTGGCGATGCGCTGCACGCCCTCGGGCGGGGCGGCCGGGCGGCGGCGGATGCCGATGACCTGCGCGCCAAAACAGGCGCACAGCTGGGCAAAGCGGGTGCCGATGTCGCCCATGCCCACCGACAGCACCTGTGCCCCACGCAGGCCGGCCACATCGCCCCGATCCTCCCACAGCGCCTTGTGCTGGTCGTCGCGGTATTGGTGCAGGCGCTTCATCAGCATCAGCAGGGCGCCCAGCATGTGCTCCGAAATGGCCACGCCATAGGCCCCCGAGGCGCAACACAGCACCATGCCGGGGTTATCCTGCCCCAGGGCCACATAGTGGGGCGCCACGCCGGCGGAGTTAAGCTGCAACAGCTTGATTCGCTTGAGGTGCGGGAAGAAGTTGGGCGGCAGGTTGCCCACCACCACATCGGCCTCCGCCACCTGCTGGGGTGTGAGGGTCTTGACGCTCTGGCGAATCACCTTGGCGTCGGGCGCCGCGGCCTGCAGGCGCGCCAGCTGCCCCTCGTCCGCCCGCATGATAACCAGAATATTTTCTATGCGCATATCGGCCTCCTGTTTGGTTCAAATGTTGCATTCATTATGTGAGAATGCCGGTTGCCTGTCAATCAATGTTGCCCCGTTTGGGCCGCCATAGTATAATCATACCGTGAAACCATATGAACGAAACCCCCTGCACCACATCCTACCGGTGCTATGCCTGACGCTTGCGCTTATGCTGGGCCTGTGCCCGCTGTGGGCGTCCGCGCAGACGGCGCCGTCCGGCACGCTCAAAATCAAGCTCTTCAAATCCGGCAAGGCGGATGCCACGCTGATTCGCACCGATACCCACGCCGTGCTGCTGGACGCGGGCGAGGTGGATGACGCCGAGGACATCCTGGCGTACATGGCTCAGAAGGGCGTGCGCAAGCTGGATTTGATGATCCTCACCCACTTTGACAAGGGGCACGCGGGCGGCGCGGCCGAAATCCTACGCACCGTGCCGGTGGCGCGGGTCATGATGCCCGACTACGAGAGAAGCAGCCCCACGCGGGACGCGCTGCGCGAGGCGCTGGAAGAAAGCCGGGCCGAGCGGGTATATCTAACGGAGGATACCGCCTTCACGTTGGATGGCGTGGCCTTTGACATCATCACCGCGCGGCGCTCGTACTATGCCGAGGATGAGGATGATGATTTCTCGTTGGTGACGCGGCTGACCCACGGTGAAAATACCCTGCTGTTCGCGGCGGACATCATGAGCGACCGCATGGACGAGCTGCTGCAAAGCGGCATGGACCTGCGCAGCGACTTTTTGCAGGTGCCCGACCATGGCCGCCACCGCGAGCGCACGGAGGCTTTTTTGCGGGCGGTGCAGCCCGGCATGGCGGCCATCACCTGCTCGAAAAAGAACCCGCCTTCGGACGAAGTATTGGCTATTCTGCGCGGGATGGACACCCGCATCTACCTGACCATGGATGGCGACATTGCCCTGCAAAGCGACGGGCAGGCCATCACCATCAAGCAATAGGAGGAGGATAACATGCGCGCACTGATAATCGGCGGCACGGGGACCATCAGCCTGAGCATATCCCGCAGGCTATTACAACTGGGGTGGGAGCTGACGCTGCTCAACCGCGGCAGCGGCAAAAACCAGGTGCCCGAGGCCAAGCTGATACAGGCCGACATGGCCGATGAGCAGGCCGTGCGGGAGAAGCTGGCCGGCCAGCGCTTTGACGTGGTGGCGCAATTCATCGCCTACACGCCCGAGCAGGTGGAGCGCGACATCCGCCTGTTTGAGGGCATGTGCAGCCAGTACATTTTCATCAGCACGGCGTCGGCCTATCACAAGCCGCCGCTCAGCTTCCCGGTGACGGAATCCACCCCCCTGCACAACCCCTACTGGCAGTACTCCCGCGACAAGGCGGCCTGCGAGGAGGTGCTGATGCAGGCATACCGCCAGCGCGGCTTCCCCGCCACCATCGTGCGCCCCAGCCACACCTATGGCGACCGCGGGCTACCCCTTGCCCTGCGCGGCCATAAGGGCGTCTGGCAGATTATCGACCGAATGCTCAAGCAAAAGCCCGTGGTCATCCCCGGCGACGGCACCAACCTGTGGACTGTCACCTGGTCCAAGGACTTTGCCGTGGGCTTTGTGGGCTTGATGGGCAACATCCACGCCATCGGCGAGGCCGTGCACATCACTTCCGACGAGGCGCTGCCCTGGAACCAGATTTACCGCACCGTGGCCGATATCCTGGGCCGCCCCTTCTTGCCGTGCTATGTGCCCTCCACTTTGCTGGGCCTGGTAAAGGACTCGGACTGGGAGGGCGGCCTGCTGGGGGATAAGGCCAACTGCGCCGTGTTTGACAACACCAAAGTCAAGCGCTTGGTGCCCGAGTTCCGCTGCACCACCCGCTTTGACCAAGGCGCGCGCATCTCGCTGCACAACTTCCTCACCGACCCCACCTTGCAGGTGCCCGACCCCGCCTTTGACGCCTTCTGTGACAAGGCGGTCAGCATCATGGGCACGGCCAGGGAGGCGTTTGAGGGGCTGGCGCTGTAATCGGATGATTTCCAAGCTTGACCCGTCCCTTGGGGGCGGGTTTATGCTGTTTGCAGGAGGTGGAAAGCCATGAAAATGAAAGAGGTGCAGGCGCAAACCGGCCTGAGCCGCAAGGCCATCGCGTACTATCAGCAAAAGGGATTGATTGAGCCGGTGGTGGGGGAAAATGCCTACCGGGATTTTTCGCCCGAACAGGTGGAACGCCTGCGGCAGGTTGCCTTTCTGCGCGATTTGGACCTGTCGGTGGAGGAGATTGCCCGCGTGCTGACAGAAGACGGGGGCCAGGCCGCCCTGGGGGATGTGCTGCGCGAGCGGGCGCTGCGGGATGACCGGCAGCGCCGCAAACAGGCGATATTGGAACACTATGCCCGCCAGGGATACAGCGCGGAGATGCGCCGGGCGCTGGACGCCCTCCTACGGGAAGAGTCGGTGGCCCGCCGCTTTGAGCGCCTGCTGCCCGGCACCTTCGGGCAGATGGTGCTGGTTAACTTGCTGCCCTATTTGCAGCAGCCGTTGACCACCCCGGCGCAGGAGGAAGCCTTTGAGCAAATGCTTTCGGTGCTGGATGATATGCCACCGCTGACGCTGCCCAATGACCTGCGCGACTTTGTGGAACAGGCCGGGCAGGATATGCCGCTTGACCTGATGCAGAAAACAGCGCAGCACAAGGCGGACGCCGTGCGGGATGTGGACCGCTGGCTGGAGGATAACCGGGACATGGTGGCCCAATACCTGGCTTGGCGGCAGTCGCCCGAATACGAGGCATCGCCCGCGGCACGGCTGTCGCAGGTACTCAAAGCGTATTTTGACGAGCACGGCTACTACGCGCGGGTCATTCCCCTGATGCGCCGGCTGAGCCCGGCCTATGATGCGTATGTTCGACAGATGTTGGCCGCCAATGAGCGGCTGATGGAACAGGTGCCCCAGAGCAAAGCCCTACTGTGACGCCTGTTCCGGCAGCGGCGGCGGCATGCGCCTCGCCCATGCCCTGTCCTGCCACAGGCTCAGCACCAGGCCGGCCAGCACAAACAGGCCGCCCAGCAGATTGCGCGCCGAAAAGGCGCCCGACAGCGCCATATCCAGCAACAGGCCTGCCATCACCTGGCCCACAAACAGCGCCAGGGTCATATAAAACGAGGGAATCTTGCCCACGATGAAGTTGCTCATCAGCACGATGATGACGCCCAGCGCGCCGCCCAGGTAGATGTAGAGGGGGCCGCCGGTGGATTGCGCCAGCCCGGTCATGCCGTTGCCCATCAGGGCGTAGAGGAGGGCGGTCATCAGCAGGCCCATCAGGTAGTTGAAAAATGTGCTGTTGACCACGCTGGTGCGGGCGGCCAGCTGACCGTTGAGCAGGCGGCTTAGCAGCACCGTGCCGCCCGCCAGCAGCGAGACCGCGACCGGCAGCGCGTGAAGCTCGGTGATCATGCAGACGATGCCAATCAGCGTCAGCGCGATGCCCCACAGCTTTTCCGGGCGGAAGGGGCGGCGGGGCAGGCCCAGGATGCCGTAGTGGTCAGCGGCCAGGCCGGACAGGCTCTCGCCCAGCAGGCCCAGCGCCATCATGGCGGATACGCTAATGTGGCCGAAGGCCAGGTTGTTAAATACCGTGGTCATCACCCCGATGAACCCGCCGATATACAGGTAAAAGGGCAGTCGCGCCACACGCGGCCCTTCTTTTTTGAGCAGCATGGCCAGCGCGATGCCCAGCGTGCCCACCAGGTGAATCACCACCAACGCAGCCAGGTGCCCGGCCCGGGCATTGAGCCCGCCGTTGAAGACCACCATGACCGATATCAGCACCCCGGCCAGCAGGGACAGCAGGTAGAGCATAGGCGTTACTCCGCGGCCTGGGGCGCGAAGCCCAGCGTTCCGCCGCAATCCAGCAGCAGCTCGCCGTCCCGCTCGCACGTCATGCTGAAGCGATTGCCTGCCCGGCGCAGCGTCAGCGTCACGGGCCCGGTGGGCAATATCTGCTGCTTGTAGTTGGCCACAAAGCGGGTGATGGGCATATCGCGCAGCACATCCGCGCCCAGCAGGTCACAGGCCCAGTCGGCGCAGCGGGTGTTGTTTACGTGCTGGTTGACGTCGATGTCGGTGTAGCGCAGGTCGATGACGCGGGTAATTGCCTCCCCCTCCACATGCTCCACCGCGCGGGGAAAGGGCACCGGCCGCGGCAGGTCGGAGGTGTTGGGCATGTTGCGGGCGATGTCCGGCACATCGGCCATGCGCTGGGTGTGGATGTTGGCCAGCGTCCACCCGCCCACACCGGTGGCCAGCAGCGTGCCGTCCTCCAACGTAAACCGGTGATAGCGCGGGTACAGCGTGCGCCGCGCGGGGCCGGGGTAGGTGGTGCAGACAATCACATCGTTCACCCGCGGCATGCGCAGGATATCCACCTCGTTGCGCGCCAGCACCCAGATGACATCCTGCTTAAGCAGGTCTTCCCGCCCGCAGCCCAGCAGCAGGGAGTGGCGTCCGGCCAGCTCCTGCATGGCGGTCATCAGCTCGCCGGGCTTCCAGTGGCCATAGCGGTCGGCATAGCTGGAGAAGTAGAGCATCCGTTCGGTCAACACGCGCATGGTGGCTGCCTCCTGTGGTTGATGGTATATATCATAACGCAACCGGCGCCGAAATGTAAAACCTGACTATACGCTTTGCTCCTCCACCCGCTGCGCGCGGTAGTTCTGGGCCTGGGCTTCAAATAGCTGGCGGTACAGGTTGTGCCCGCGCATCAGGTTGTGATGGCTGTCAAAGGCGGCGGCGCGCCCATCCTGCAACAGCAAAATGCGGTCGCAGAAGGTGGAGCTGCTCATCCGGTGGGAGATGAAGATGGCGGTGCGCCCGCGCGTCAGCTGGTGGAAGTGCTCGTACACCTCGCTCTCGGCCAGAGGGTCCAGCGCCGCGGTGGGCTCGTCCAGGATTACCATCTCGGCGGGCCTAAACAGGCTGCGGGCGATGGCCAGCTTTTGCCGCTGGCCGCCCGAAAAGTCCGTCGCGTCCTCCCAGATGGACTTATTCAGGCGGGTATCCAGGCCGTGGGGCAGGGCATCCACCGCCTCGGTCAGGCCAATTTCATTCAATACACCGCGCAGGCGCTGCTCATCGCCCGTGCCCTGCGTGTCGATGTTGTCGCGCAGCGAGAAGGGGAACAGCCGGAAATCCTGAAACACGCAGCTGAGTTGCTTTTGCCAGGCGGCGTAGTCATACGCCCTGATATCCAGCCCGTTATACAGGATGCGCCCCTCATCGGGCTCAAACAGGCGGCAGATGAGCTTCACGATGGTGCTCTTGCCCGCGTTGTTGAGGCCCACGATGGAGATTTTCTCCCCGGCTTTGATTTCAAAGCTCAGCCCGTCCAGAATCACCCGGTCGGTGTTGGGGTAGCGGAAGCGCACGTTGTCAAAGGCCAGCGTGCGCATGGGCTCGGGGGCTGCGCCGCCGGGCTGCGCGGCCTCCGGCAACGCCAGGTATTGGCAAAACGGCACCAGATAGCCCACCGTCTGGATGGCAGAAAACAGCCCGGTCACCAGCTGCATAAAGGTGGCAAAGAAGTTTTCCGTCGCCAGCACCACCACCGAGAAATCGCCCAGGCTGATTTGCGGCCCCCATGTGGGGGTCAGCGTGCGCACGGCCGCGTAGCCATAGGCCATAAAGCGCATCAGCGCGGTAATAAGCGCCTGCATGGCCTCGTTGTTGCCCCGCCGCGCGTACATGCGGTGCAGCCAGACGGTGATTTCATCGGTATAGCCGTTCACCTTGCGGCGCATCAGTTCGCTCATGCCATACAGCCGCATCTCCTTTTGAAACTCGGCCTTTGTGGCGGTGCTGGTGTAGTAGCCGTAGCGGCGGTTGACGGGAATCATCTCCTGCATAACCCGTTGCATGTAGCGCATGAAGCGGGCCGACAGCGCCATCGCCACCGCGCACAGCACCAGCAGCGCCAGCACAAACCACCAGCTGAAGGTGACCAGCAGGGCGGCCAGGCCAACCAGCGTCAGCAGCGCCTTGAGGGTGTCCAGCGCCGAGGAAAACAGTTGCATCAGCGCGCCATAGTGGGTCACGGGGAACAGCGCGCGCTCCTTGAGGTCCAGAATCTCCGGGTCTTCCAGCGTGGGGTAGGGCAGCCGCATGGTTTTTTCGGCAAACAGCATCGGGAATAGGCTCTCCATGTGGAAGTAGTGCTCCTTCTCCCGCCGGGTGAGCCACGCGTTCGCCTGCACCATGACGAACTTTGCCGCGGCGTACAGCAGCACCGCCTGCAGGAAGCGCCCTGCGTCCCAGCCCATCTGGATGCCGTCCAGCATCATCTTGGGCAGCAGCAGGTTGATGAGCGACGAGCCTGCGCCCGTCAGCGCCAGCAGGCACAGCACGGCGAAATAACCCCTGTCGTGCCGCCACAGGATGGCCAGCAGGGTTTTCACCGTCTTCCCGGCGGATACGGCGGGCAGGGCTCCTGCAGCCTTGTGGCTATGTTGTGTGCTCATGCCTGCGCCTCCTGGTAGTACTTGCCCTGGGTGAGGAACATCTGCCGGTACAGCCCCGGGCGGGCAATCAGCTCCTCATGGGTGCCCTGCTGGGCCACCCTGCCGCCATCCAGCAGCACAATGCGGTCGCAAAAGCGGGTGCTGGCCAGCCTGTGGCTGATAAACAGCGCCGTGCGCCCGCGCAGCAGGCTGTCAAACTCCTGGTATATCCGCTGCTCGGCCAGGGCGTCCAGCGCCGCGGTGGGCTCGTCCATCACCATCATGCGGGTGCCCTGCCGGTACAGCGCCCGGGCAATCATCAGCTTTTGATTTTCCCCGCCCGACAGGATGACCCCATCCTCCTCAATTACCTTGAGCATGGGGCTGTCCATGCCCTTGGGCAGGCTGCGCACCTTGTCCCACAGGCCTGCGGTTTTGAGGCAGCTTTCCACCCGCGCTCGGTCGATGCCCCGGTCGGTGGCGGCCACATTCTCCGCGATGGTGAAGGCCAGGGGCTCCACCTCCTGAAACACCACGCCAAACAGGGAGAACAGCCGCTCCTGCGGGATGGTGGCCGCTTCCACACCGTTGATGAGGATGCGCCCGCCCGTGGGCAGGTACAGCCCGCACAGCAGCTTGACCAGCGTGGTCTTGCCGGCGCCGTTGACGCCCACCAAGGCACAGGTCTGCCCGGCGGGGATGTGGAGGTTTAGGTGCTGCAGCACCAGCGCGTCGTGCCCCGGGTAGTGGAAGGAGACATCCTCAAACGTCACCTCCACCGGCCCCTCACCCGGCACATCGCCCTCGCCCCCGCGGGATTGCAGGTCGGCGTCAATGAAATCCATCGTGTCATCCACATAGCGGGTCTCATCTTTGATGGAGGCCAGCTGGCGCGCCATCTCCTGCATGGTGCGGGCAAACAGGCTCAGCGCGGTGAGCAGCATCACCAATTGCGCCAGCGGTAGGCCGCCTGCCAGGTACCGGTGCACCAGCACCAGCGCGCCCACCAGGTCAATGGCGACCAGCGCCAGCGATTCGGGCACCGACAGCTGCACTTCCCGGCGGGTGAATACCCGGTACAAGGCGCGGTTGGCCTTCAGCAGCGGGGCAAAGGCCGCCTGAAAGCGCCCGCCCATGTCAAACAGGCGCAGGTCCTTGCCGGCGCGAAAGTCGGCTGCCTCCTGCGACAGGTTTTCCAGCTGCCGCGACAGGCGGCTCACCTGCTCCCGGCGCTCGTGCTTGTAGTGGGTCACATGGGCCTGCGCGGCATAGGTAATGGCCACGAAGGCCAGCCCGATCAGCGCGATCCACGGGCTTGTGAAGGCCAGCAGGCCGCCCAGCAGCAAGGCCGATACCAGCGTGCCGCCCAGCCTGAATATCTGGTGGTAGGTGCCCTCCAGCCCGCTGTCGTTGCTGCTGAGCGCGCGGTCCCAGCCGGCCACGTCGTCCTTGAAGCCCGGGTTTTCAAACAGGCCATAGTCCATGGTCATTTCCTGGTCCAGCGCCGCGTTGAGCAGCCGGATGCGCTGCGCGCAGAAGCTGGTGTAGTTGTAGTGGTTCAGCAGCGCGCTGGCCGCGCTCAGCACGAAGAACGCCCCGGCATACATGCCGGCTGCCAGCAGCATGCTCCGCGGCGTGGCGTCCGGGGCGTTCAACAGCCCAACCAGCGTGTGCATCACACCTACGCCCAGCAGCGGCAGCAGACCGGCGGTCAAGGCGTATAGTATGGATGCCACCACCAGCCGCTTGTTTTTCCGCATGGGGCGGTACATGCGCGCCAGCGTGCGCGGCAGCGTGCGGGGGCGGCTGTGTAGATGCTGTTTGCGCCTGTCCTGATCCAGCAGGTCAACGGCCAGGTTGCGGCGATGGGTGGTGGTCTGGCTCATAACGTTTCCTCTCTGGCTATATGTACCAGGGCGTTCAGGTCGCCCGTCAGGGCGGCCAGCTCATCCGCGTTGAGGTGGTAGTAGCTCTGCCGCCCCTGCGGCTGCACCCACACCAGCAGGGCGCCGGATAGTACGCGCAGGTGGTGGGACAGGGTGGCCGGCGTCAGGCCCAGCCGGTCGGCCATTTCCTGCACATAGCAGGGGCGTTGGGCCAGCATGCGCACAATGCCCATGCGGGTCGGGTCGGCCAGGGCCTTCAGTTGCTCCTGCGTCAACCCCTCGCGGGCGCGCTGTGCGTCCTGCAGGCGGGAGAGGTCGTCAAACAGCACGCCCACATGCATCCGCTGGCGCACCGCATGCCAGGGGGACAGCTGAATATCCAGGCCGTTATACGCAATGGCGGCGGGCCACACATGCAGCGGTGCATCCGAGGGGGCGGCGTCCTTGTCCTGGCCCATGCGCGCGAACCACTGGTAGGCCTGCTCGTCGCTGCTTTGACTATCCAGCGAGGCGGCCTTGCTCAAAAACCGGTCGGCCACCAGGGGGTAGTGGGTTCGGCAGACGGTTTCCAGCTTTGCCAGCAGCGCTGTCATACGCAGGGTCCACGCGTCCATGTCCTGAAAGAAGCGCAGCAGCGTCATGCGCTGGGCATCAGTGATTTGCACCAGGTCCACCGCCCGCATCACCTGCGCCATGGTAAATCGCGCGGGGTCGCTGACGTGATGGTATTGCGCCTGCGCCTCCTCACCCTGCAAAGAGAGATCCATCATGCCCGCCATGGCGTACAGGTGCATCAGGCAGCCCCTGATAAACAGCGGCTTGGTCAGCTGCTCGCTGCTTTCCACGTCAGTCAGCATCAGCGCGGAGGGCAGAAACGGCTCCAGCTGCGCGTCCTCGGCCATCCCGCTCAGCCTGATTTGAAACAGCGCCCCCAGCTGTGGGTCCCCTTCCAGCAGGGGGCGCGCATTGGCCCGGCAGCGGCGCAGGTAGGCGCGCACATCGGCAAACGCGGCGTCAATCTGCTCGGGCGGCAGCGTGAAGCGCTCCGCCCGGTGAATCAGGTGCGCTTCCTCCCACGCGGCGGGCGTCTCCATGCCCTCTGCCAGTATGGTGTAGTAGGAAAGCGCCAGCTGTACGGCCTCCGAAAGCGCGTGCGGCGCTTTGTGAACGATGACTTGCGGGAATGCTTTTCGCATAGCAGCCTCCCAAATGTTGATGAGTACATGGTAATTGATTATTAGATAACTGTCAACATGTTATATTGGATAAAAAAACGACCCCGCGGCGTGCGCAGGGTCGTGATATGGGAACGTGCGATTATTATTCGGCGTAGCTGTCAATCCAGCCCGCGATGTCGTTCATCACCTGCTCGGGGATGGGCGTGCGCTGGGCATATTCCACGCTGACCAGCTGGCTGAAGGGCACGGGCTCGCCCTGATAGGCACCAAACAGGTGATTGAGGCCGGGGTAGGCGATGAAGGTCGCGTCCGGGTGGTCCTTCAACTGCTCCTGCCAGAGGTTGTAGTCGGTCATGGAGACCTGGCGGTCATTTTCGCCATGCAGTGCCAGCAAGGGCTTGCCATCCGCCATGTGCAGCTGGGCTGCGTCCACGCCCTCCAGGTCGCGCAGGTACCAGCTGCTCAGGCCCATCACGGTGGTGGTGAGGGCCTCCTCATCGGTCATGTCGGCCAGGCGCTTGCCCTTCTCGGTCTCCGCGGCCACAAAGGCACGGATGTCTGCCGCCTGTTTCTGATCGCCGCCATCCTCCAGTTCCTGCGCCATGGTCAGGTTTTGCTCGGCGCTCAGCTCCCACAGCTTGCGGGGCGTGCCGCCCAGCAGCACATAGCCGGCCGGGTCACCGCCCGCATGGCCGATGGCGGCGGCCAACATGCCGCCCAGGCTGTGCCCCAGCAAAAAGACGGGCTTGCCGTCAAGCGCCGGTTGCGCCTTGAGCAGATTGAGCGCCGCCACGGCGTCCTCCACGGTCTCTTCCTTGGCGGTGATTTTGGCCGCATCCGGGCTTTGGGCGATGCGCGCGCCATAGGTGAAGGTACGCTTGTCATAGCGCAGCACGGCGATGCCCCGCTGCGCCAGGCCCCAGGCTAAGTCGCGGAAGGGCGCGTTGGCGGCCACCGACTCATCCCGGTCGGATGGGCCGCTGCCCTGTACCAGCACCAGCCCGGCGGTCATCGGGCCCTGCTTGGGCGTGGTCATCAGGCCGGACAGGGGATAGCCCGTGCCCGCGTCCACGGTGAGGGGTGTTTCCCGCACGGTGTCGGGCATGGTTTCGGGCGGGGTGACCGCGCCCGGCGTGAAGAACAGGCCGATGATGCGATCCTGCGCGTCAAACACCGCGCGCTGCACCAGCGTCATGTTGGCAAAGCGCAGCGTCATCTCCAGCGTCTCGTAGCCGTTCTGGATGATGCTGCGGTATACCCCCTCGCCCAGGTATTCCCCGCCCAGCTGGGATACCTGCTGCCAGATGGCGGGCACCTGGCCCTTGAGCGCGGCGCTGGTGGTTTCATCCATCATGGCCAGCACCTTGTCCTCCTCGCCCTCGCGGATATGGCCCAGCAGCTGGAGGGACAGGCCGTACAGTTGCTCCGTGCGGTCGGGCGCTATCTGCGCCGATGCCGGCAGCATGGGCAGCAGCAGGAAGGTGAGCAGCAGGCAAAGCATTCGGCGGGTTTTCGTCATGGGGGCCTCCTTCTATGGGTTGCTATTTATTTCAGTTGGATGGCATTCAGCGGCACGCAGCCGCGCAGCAGGCCTTGGGCGGTATTGGCTTCCACATAGGCCCAGTCCCGGTTGTTGTTCATGGGGAACAGGTAGGTCACCTGGTCGCCCTGTCGCAGCTGGGCCAGCGGCGCGCCAGCACCCACCGGGTCATCGGTGATGGGGGCGTTCTGGGTTAACACGGCGTTGGTTGGGGCATAGGCGGGGAAGGTGCCGTACACCGTGTCCTTGATGCCGCTGGCCTCGGTATAGCCCACGCGCGCAGCGCCGTTGTTGGTGCGGTAGAGCACCAGCACCCAGCCATTCTCCGTGCCGCCCACATACACCGTGCCGTTGGTGCTGGTGATGGCCTTGCCGTTGGCGCCGCGCAGGTAATGCTGGCCGGGGCCGCTGTATACCGGCAGGCGCTGGTTGGGGGTGAACAGGTACTCTTCAAACGGCCAGGGGATGTTGAGCAGGTCGGGGTCCAGGCCGGGCAGCGTCTTGCCGCCGGGGTTCTTGGTGCCCTGGTCGCGCATCTGCTGGCGCACCTGCTTGACCAGCTGCTCGTTCTTCCACTCGAGGGTGCTCAACCGGTTGTAGCACTCGGCCTTGGTCAGCTTCGGGTTCATGCGGTACCAGCTCTGGCTGTTGAACCACGGGGCGAACCGTCCGTCCGGGTCAAAGGGGAAGCCGTGGCGCGCGAAGATTTCGTTGAGGATGTAGGCCAGGGCATCATACTGCCATGCCCATAGCTCCGCCTCCGTGAGCAGCCGTGTGTCGCTGTCGGGGATGATGTACAGGTTGGCCGCCCGCGCCGGGGCGGGGCCCAAGCCCAGCAGCAACGCGCACAGCACCAGAAGGGCCAGCAACCGCTTCATCCGATGTTCCTCCTCCCATGGGGCAGATCATGTGTAACACTCCGATTGTTGACAGTATAACAAGGATGGGCCCATGTAACAAGCGGTTCCCGCGTCAAACGGGTGCGCGGACGGCGATGTTGGCCAGCCTCTCGGGCAGAAAGTAGCGGGAATATTGCCCCATGAAAAAGCCCGGAAGCGCATGCTTTCCGGGCTTAGGCAGTCGGTATCTTATTTGGCGTACTCCACGCTGCGCGTCTCGCGGATGACGTTCACGCGGATTTGCCCGGGGAACTCCATCTCCTTCTCGATGCGCTTGGCCACTTCCTTGGCCAGGATGCGGGTGCCGTCGTCGTTCACGTCGTCGGGCTTGACCAGAATACGCACCTCGCGGCCGGACTGGATGGCGTAGGTCTTTTCCACGCCCTGGAAAGAATTGGCAATCTCCTCCAGCTTGGTCAGGCGCTTGATGTAGTTCTCCAGCGATTCGCGGCGGGCGCCGGGGCGCGCGGCGCTGATGGCGTCGGCAGCCTGCACCAGCACGGCCTCCACGGTGGTCGGGTCCACATCGTTGTGGTGGGCCAGAATCGCGTGGATGACGTCGGGATGCTCGCGGTACTTGCGGGCCAGCTCCGCGCCCAGGGAGACGTGGGTGCCTTCCTGCTCATGGTCAACGGCCTTGCCCAGGTCATGCAGCAGGCCGGCCCGTTTGGCAATCTGCACATCGGCGCCCACTTCGGCGGCCATGAGGCCGGCCAGGTGGCTTACCTCGATGGAGTGCTTGAGCACATTCTGCCCATAGCTGGTGCGGTATTTCATGCGGCCCAGCAGGCGCACAATTTCGGGGTGCAGGCCGTGCTGGCCGGTCTCAAAGACGGCCTGTTCGCCGGCTTCCTTGACGGCCTCTTCCACGTCGCGCTTGGCCTTCTCCACCATCTCCTCAATGCGGGCGGGGTGGATGCGGCCGTCCTGCAGCAGCTTTTCAATGGCCAGGCGGGCGGTCTCGCGGCGGATGGGGTCAAAGGCCGATACGATGATGGCCTCGGGGGTGTCGTCGATGATGAGGTCAACGCCGGTGGCTGTCTCCAGCGCGCGGATGTTGCGGCCCTCACGGCCGATGATGCGGCCCTTCATATCGTCGTTGGGCAGGCTGATGACCGACACGGTGCTCTCGGCCACATGGTCGCTGGCACAGCGCTGGATGGCGGAGGCGATGATGTTGCGGGCCTTCTTGTCGCCCTCCTCGCGGGCCTTGAGCTCGATGTCGCGCACAAAGGCGGCGGCGTCATGGTAGGCTTCCTTCTGCACGCGGCTGATGATGATTTGGGTGGCCTCGTCGGCGGTGATGCCCGCGATGCGCTCCAGCTCCGTGCTCTGCATGCTTTTGAGGCGCTCGGCCTCGTCCAGCGCGGCCTGTATCTCTTCGGACTTCTGGTTGATGCGCTCCTCGCGCTTTTCCAGGTTGTCCAGCTTCTTGTCCAGGGTTTCCTCGCGCTGGGCCACGCGGCGCTCGCTGCGCTGCTGCTCGGCCCGGCGGTCATGGATTTCGCGGTCCAGGTCGGTTTTGAGGCGAAGCACCTCTTCCTTGGCTTCCAGGATTTTTTCTTTTCGTTGTTCTTCGGCTTTGCGGGTCGCGTCGTTGAGCAGGTCTGTGGCATACTGTTCGGCACGCCCGATTTTTTGTTCGGTCACTTGCTTGCGGTACATAAAGCCGGCGCCCGCGCCCACAGCACAGGTGGCCAGCGCAATCAGGATGACGGCGATAACTGGCATACGTTCCTCCTTTTCGGCAGATTTTTCTATCCGGGTCTTATTGATTTGATCATTCGTCCAACGCAAAAAGCCGCACGGAGCATTCCATACGGCCGCCTGCTGATTATCAACACGAAAAAGCTAACGTTCAGACAGTCCCTTGGGTGTCGTAGCAAACTGTATGAGGAAAGGCGCTGCGTGCGCAGCCAACCCATAAAGCCTGGTAGTGTATCAAAACAGCAAGCACACCCAACCACCGGTCGGATGCCTGCCGGACACGTTCATTCTAAAGGACGAACTCAACAAATGTCAAGTGACAAATTTGGCGCTTCTGTACAGGTCGTGCCGTTTGATATAGTCGGCCACCGGAGCGGGCACCAGGTGGTCAATGGGCTGCCCCTGCGCCACGGCTTCCCGCACCATGCTGGAGGAAATGGTGAGGCCCATGGTGCTCAGCAGGCGGCTTTCCAGACCGTAGTCGGTCAGCATGCGGTCTTGCAGGCGGGCCACTTCCGCGCGGTCATCGCCCGGGCGCAGCACCACGGCCATGCGGCACAGTTTGGCCACCCGCTCGGCCGTGCGCCAGGTGGGGAACTGCGCCAGCGTGTCCGAGCCCACCAGGTACACCAGGTCCTGCTCGCCCATGGTCTGAAGGGCCAGCAGCGTATCCACGGTGTAGGTGCGGCCGGGGCGGCGCAGCTCCATGTCCGATATCAAAAAGCGCGGCTCCCCCTCGCAGGCCAGCTGGGCCATGCGCAGGCGGTCCTGCTTGCTCACGTTGGGCTGCTTGTGGGGCGGGTCGCCATCAGGCAAAAACAGGACGCGGTTCAGTGCCAGCTCGTCCAGCGCGGCGCGGGCTATCACCAGGTGCCCCAGGTGGATGGGGTCGAATGTGCCGCCCAGTATGCCCAGCGTCATGAGGGGCCTCCCTGGGGGATGTAGCGGATGGGCTCCGCCTCCCGGATGGGCACAAATTGCCGGTGGTGGATGAGGTACAGGCACCCCTCGCGCACGGGGATGCCCGTGATGTCGCGCAGCGCGCGCATGTACCAGCGCAGCTGGTCGCGATAGCGCAGGGCCAGCTGCGCGGGGTCGGCGCGGTCGGTCTTGTAGTCGATGACCACCCAGGCCCCATCCTCCATAAAGCAGCAGTCCAGCACGCCCTGCAGAATCATGCGCTCCTCCGCCATCAGGGAGAAGGGCCACTCCCGCTCCACCTGGGTGGCGGCCAGCAGGCGCTGGCCCATGGCGCTGCCGTAGAAGGCGCTTAGGGCGGCCACATCCACGGCCTCCCGCTCCTTGGGCAGCAGCACACCGGCCTGCTCCATGCGCGCCAGCTCCCGCACCAGGGCATCATATAGCGCTTGGCCGTGTTGGGCGCGCAAATTGTCCAGCGCCAGGCCGCCCATGGCCCGGTGGGTGGCCACACCCCGCTGCACGCCCAGCGCGCGGCGGGCACGCAGCTCGTCAAAGTCGGGCAGCGGCCGGGGCCCCTGCTCCAGCGGCAGGCGCTTGACGGGCGCGGTTTCCTCGATGGGGTCGGGCGAGCGCTGCACCAGCTGCGTGACCGACAGCTTGAGCGGGTGGCCGGGGAAGGCGGGCAGCGGCGCCAGCATCTCGCGGATGCGGTCGCTGGGCTGCTGCTGCGACAGGCGCACGTCGGGCTGCTGCCCCTCCTGCGTGCCCGCGCCCAAGGTAGCCGCGCTGCGGTAGCTCACCTGCCAGCGACTGCCGTTGGGGGTGGTCCACAGGGCGTCCAGCCCGCTTTCCAGTGCCGGCCACAGGCTGCCTCCCACCCACTCCAGCATGCTGTTGGCGTGAGCTGCGTCCTCGGCATTGGCCGCCATGGCCCAGCGCTTGCGCTCGCTGTCGGGCCGTCCGGGGGCGGAGAGCATTACCAGCCGCTCCCGCGCGCGGGTCATGGCCACGTACAGCAGCCGCGCCTCCTCGCTGCGGGTCTCCTGATCCATTTTCATCAAAATGCTGCGCCCTGCCAACGTGTGGTAGGTCATGCTCTGCGCCCGGTCAATCAGCTTGAGCGCCGGGCCCAGCTCCGCGTCCATCAGCAGCAGCTCGCCCTGGCTGCCCAGGCGGAAGCGCCGCGCCAGGTCGGGCAGAAACACCACCGGGAACTCCAGCCCCTTGGATTTGTGGATGGTCATGATGCGCACCACATCCTCGCTGGCGCCCAGGGTGGCCGCGGCGCGGGTGGTATCCTGCTTGCGCGCCTGGGTGACACGGCTCAAAAAGCCGTGCAGTGTCTGCGGTTCGGGGTTGGGCCCGGCACGCTCGCACAGCAGGCGCAGGTTGGCGCGGCGCAGCTCGCCCTGGGGCTTGGCCCCGGCGCGGGCGTAGATGCCCGTCTCCCGCAGCAGGCCGCGGATAAAGCCCTCCAGCGGCATGTTTTCACACAAAAACCGCCAGCGCTCAAGCGTCTGCGCGGCGTGGGCCACGCGCGGGTCGCTGTCCGCCAGCGCGAAAAAGGCTTGGTGATAGGGCACGCGGCGGTCGGGGTGCGATGTGCGCACCCGCGCCAGCTCCTCCGGCGAAAACTCAAAGGGCGGGGCGGCCAGCACGCCCAGCAGGCGCTCGTCATCCAGCGGGTTATCCAGCACGTGCAGCAGGTTGAGGGCGTCCACCACCTCAATCACGTCAAAGAATTGGTTGTCCGCATCCGAATACACCGGGATGCCGCGCGCGCGCAACACCTGGGCCATGCGCTCTGCCCGGCCGGAGGCGCTGCGCAGCAAAATGACCATATCCCGCCAGGTCAGCGCCCGCTGGGTATCGCCCTCTTGGATTTTGGTGCCGCGCAGGGCGGCCATGCGCTCGGCAATCAGCACGGCCTCGCGCTCGGTGCCGCCCAGCTGCTCGCCTTCCTCGTCCTGCTCCTCATCCTCGCCGGGGGGCAGTATCAGGTGCAGCTCCACCGCCGGGTCCTGTTGGCTGTGCGCGCCGGGGTACAGCTGCGCCTCGGCGTCGTAGTCAATCTCCAGCCCGCCGCCGCGCAGCGTGTGCTCAAACACATGGTTGACCGCCTGCAGAATATTGTCCCGCGAGCGGAAGTTCTGGCTTAGGGTGATGACGCGCTCGGGCGCGTCGGGCGCCGGGTCAAAGGCGCTGTACTTGCGCAGGAACAGGCTGGGGTCGGCCAGGCGGAAACGGTAGATGCTCTGCTTTACGTCGCCCACCATGAACAGCGTGGCGTGGTCGCCGTGCAGGCGGCGGATGATGGCCTCCTGTATGCGGGAGATATCCTGATACTCGTCCACAAACAGCGCGTCGTACTGCTGGTGCACCTGATAGCGCACCTGCGGGTCATCCAGGCAGGCCAGGGCCAGCTGCTCCAGGTCCGGGTAGTCCCACAGCTGGCGTTCGGCCTTGTACTCGCCGTACAGCGCGTGCACCCGACGGGTCAGCGCCGCCAGCGCCCGCAGGGCGGGCAGCGTGTAGGCGATGTCGCCCAGCGCCTTTTCAAGCGCCTCCTCCCCCCGGGGCAGCGCGTCAAAGGCCGCCTTCAGGTGGTCCTTGAGCGCATCGCGCATCGCCTTGAACTGCTCGCGCAGCGCCGGGTCCTCCTGCTCGGGGGCCTTGGCGGTGGACAGCCGGGTCACCTGGGGCGACCATTCCGCCGGCAGGCTGCCCTTTTGCGCCAGATGCTCCGCCACGGCCAGCGCGGCCTCCAGGTCGGCCTGGGCGTTGCGCAGGTAGCGCGCAGGGCCGTCCGGCCGCTCGGCCAGGGCGATACACTGCCGGGCCAGGCTGGCCGCGGCTTTGGCCTCGCCGATGGCGGCCCGCAGGGCATAGCGGTACCAGGGCTGTTGCGCGGGAGGCTCCTCCGCCATGCGCGCCAGGTGGGCGTCTATCCAGGTCCAGGGCGCCTCCTGTGCCCGCAGAAAGCCGTACAGGCGGCGCAGCATGTCGTCTATCTGCGTATCCTTATACTGGTCAATCAGCTGCTGGCCGTCCGCGTCCGGGGTCTCGTACAGCAGCTCCATCTCCTCCTGCACGGCGCGGTCCAACAGGCCCTTGAGCAGCCCCTCATCGCCCACGCGGCCCATGGGGTCGGCATCCACGGCCTGAAAGTGCTGTTTGATGATTTTGATGCAGAATTGGTGCAGCGTGCTGATGTCGGCGCTGCCCAGCAGGTCGCGCTGCTTTTTGAGGGCGCGGTTCTGGCGCGCCTCGCGCGTCAGCGATTTTTGCAGCCGCTCGCGCATCTCGCTGGCGGCGGCGCGGGTAAAGGTGACCACCAGCATGCGGTCGATGGTGGCGCCCGCGCGCAGCAGGCTCATCACCCGCTCGATCAGCACGGTGGTCTTGCCCGAGCCCGCCGCGGCGCTTACCAAAATGCTGCGGTTGCGCGCCTCAATGGCATCCAGCTGTTTGGGTGTCCAGTCAGGCATCGTGATCCTCCTGCGGCATGGCCACCAGGCGGTAGAGGTAGCCGTCCAGGTTGGTGCGCTGGGTTACCCGCAGCTGCCCGATGCCCAATTGCGCCATCACCTCGCGCAGTATCACCAGCCCGGTGGGCAAAATGTGCACCCGCGTGGGCGGCATGCCCGCCAGGCGCGCGCGCTCCTCCGGGGTCATTGCGGCCAGGCGCGTCAGCCAGCCCTGCACATCCTCCAGCGTCAGCGGGTGATCCTCCGGGGCCAATTTGTCGTAGGGGCGCTTGACCATCATGTTGGCCAGCGTGTTGCCCGTGCCGCCCACCAGCGTCCAGCCCCGCGGGGCCGGCACGCCTTCGCGCAGGCCGTCCGTCACCACTTGGCGCGCGATGGCGCGGGCGGCGGCCAGGCCCTGCTCGCCGTCCACCGGCTGGCGCTGCAACAGGCGGCTCGCGCCCAGCTGCATGCTGCGCGCGTAGCGCAGGCCGTGCAGGCAGTCGCCCACCGCCACCTCGGTGGACCCTCCGCCGATGTCAATCATCCCCTGCAGGCCCTCCTGGGGCGGCACGCAGCACGCGCCCAGGAAGCTCAGCTGCGCCTCCTCGTCACCCGAAATGATGCGGTTGACCAATATGGGTGCCAGCGCCGCGATATAAAAATCCAGCTCCGTGCGGTTGTGCGCGTCGCGCATGGCGCTGGTGGCAATCAGGCGGATTTCCTGCGCGCCCGCCTGGCGCGCCTCGTAGTGCAGCTTGCTCACCGCGCGGGCAGTGCGGTCCATGCCCGCCTCGCTGAAGCGCTTTTTATCATCCAGCGACAAAAAAAGCGCCGTCTCCTCCCGCCCGCGTACGGGCTGGGAGAGGGCGGCATCCAGGTTGGCCGTCAGCATCCTGACCGAGTTAGAGCCAATGGCAATCACGCCCATGCGTTTGATGCTCATGGTGTGAAGGGCGCGCGGCTGGGCGGTGTCTCGGTGCCCCAAAGCACCTCGGGGTTGGTCACCACAAAGCGGATTTCGCCCGGCGCCAGGTAGCCGTATTGGGTGCGCGCCTCGTTGGCGATGAAGTCATCGGTGGCGGCCAGCTCCAGCTTGCTCGCCAGGTCGGACACCTCCTTTTGCTTCATGCTCACCAGGTAGCTGCCCTCCTCCACCATGCCGCGCAGCTGCTCAATGCCGCGGTTCAGGTTGTTGTTGATTACGCTGAACACGGCCACCACGATGATCATGGCGGTGACGACGACGATGCCGGGCACCTGTTTGTAACGCAGCTTGTAAAGCTGACGGCGTTTGCGGGGCATGGGGACCTCCCGTGAGCAATCTGATGTCTTGATGTGATTATACCATATCGCACGGACGGGGGAATACGCAAGCGGCTTGCGCAGTTCAATTCCTGTTTGACGGGGCTTTGTAATCTTTGTATACTGCGTTTTGAAAACCGCGCAACATATGAGAGTAGAGCAGCGATATGTATAATACAGTCGATAAACCATGCGTTGTGGTGACCGGCCCCGCCCACGGCATCGGCCGGGCGATTGCTGAGGCGTTTTCCGCCGAAGGCTGGTTGGTGGCGGGCATTGATACGCAGGAGTCGGACGCGCCGTGTGATTTCTTCATGCGGGGCGATATTGGCGCCCCGGCCGTGCTGGAGCAGTTCGCTGCAGAGGTTGTCGCGCGCTATGGCACCGTGCACGCGCTGGTGAACAACGCCATGCGGACGCGGGGCGGCCTGCCGGACTGCGGGTGGGAGGATTTTATCCAGGCGCAGCGGGTGGGCGTGGCGGCGCCCTACTACCTCACCCGGCTGCTCGCGCCGCACTTCGCGCCGGGGGCCAGCGTGGTCAACATCACCTCCACCCGGGCCATCCAATCCCAGGCGGGCACGGAGAGCTACAGCGCCGCCAAGGGCGGCTTGACGGCGCTGACCCACGCGCTGGCGGTATCCCTGCGGGGCCGGGCGCGGGTAAACGCCATCGCCCCCGGCTGGATTGACACCACGGGTGAAACCTTTACAGGCCCGGATGCTACCCAGCACCCGGCGGGCCGCGTGGGCAAACCCTCGGATATCGCCCAGGCGGCGCTGTACCTGTGCTCGCCCGCCGCCTCCTTCATCACCGGGCAGACGCTGGTGGTGGATGGCGGCATGAGCCGGTTGATGGTATATCACGGGGATGAGGGATGGACATACAATCAAGGCAATCGCTGACGGCGATTGCCTTGGTGGGTCAAAACTGCGCCATTGACTTCGTTTTGACCTGGGGGTGCAGTTTTCGCTGCGCTGTCGCGCGGCCGCGAAAACTGAGCGGTAGGCATTTCACTCGCTACAGGGCAAGCGCTGGCTCGTGAAATGCCTGCGTTTCCGGCGTACATGCCGCCGGAAACGATTTCAGTTGGAGGGCGTTCCCTCCAACACCACCCCCAATCGCCTGATTGCACAGACTACTCAATTGCATCACAACCGGCACAACAGGGGTTGACTTTTCAAAAGGAGATTTCGCCATGCTGATTCTTTCCTGCAATGTGGGCAGCACTTCGCTCAAATACCGGCTCTACCGCCTGGGGGACCGGGAGGAGGAGCTGGCCTTGGGTCACTTTGAGGGCGTGGGGCGCGAGCGGGGCAGCAGCGGACACCGCGCGGCCGGCGGCGCGCAGGCGGCAAGCGATGCCGCGGCGCCGGACTACGCCACCGCCATCGGCCAGATGCTGGATTTTCTGGCCAAATCGGGCGCGCTGCCCCCGGGCGTGATGCCTGACTGTGTGGCCTTCAAGGTGGTGGCGGCGCTGGGCTATACCGGCGTGCAGCGCCTCACCGAGGAGGTGCTGGGCGGCATGGAGGCCCTGTATGCCCTGCTGCCCGCGCACAACCCGCCCTATGTGGCGGCCATCCGGCAATTTGCGCAGGTGATGCCCGGCGTGCCGCTGGTGGGCAGCTTTGAGACGGGCTTTTTCCAGCAGATGCCGCCGGAGGCGTATTTGTATCCCCTGCCGGCCGAGTTGAGCGCCCATGGCTTGCGCCGCTGCGGCGCGCATGGCGCGTCCCACGAGTATGTGTCGGGTTGGGTGGCCGCGCGGGAGGGGCGGGACGACCTGCGGCTGGTCAGCTGCCACCTGGGCGGCTCGTCCTCCATGGCGGCGGTGCGCGATGGCCGGGGTGTGGATACCACCATCGGCCTGTCCATGCAGACGGGCCTGCCCCACAACAACCGCATCGGCGACATTGACCCCTACATCACCTTCTACCTGCACGAAAGCCTGGGCTATAGCCTGGACACCATCAAGGATATCTATGCCAGGCAGAGTGGCCTGCTGGGGCTGTCGGGCGGGGTGTCGGCGGATATGCGGGAGATTGCCGCAGCGGCCCAGGGCGGCAACCGCCAGGCGGCCATCGCCATCGACGCCTTTTGCTATCAAATCAAGAAACACATCGGCGCCTTCGCGGCGGCGTTGGGCGGGCTGGACGCCGTGGCCTTTACCGGCGGCATCGGCCAGCGCAGTGCCGTGGTGCGCGAAAAGGCGCTGCATGGGCTGGATTTCCTGGGCATCCGTCTGGATGCCGCAAAAAACGCGGATTCCCCGCAGGACAGCCTGATATCGGCCGCGGATTCGCCCGTGCGCGTGTACATCGTGGCCACCAACGAGGAGATCGTCATCGCCCGCAAAGCAAAGCGACTGCTGGAGGACGAAATGGGGTATACTATTGGCGGCAGCGAACACGCTGACCAAGCCTGAAAGGAAATGGACATGGAACGAAAAATCATCAAAACTGTGCAGGGCGTGGCCGCCATCGACGGCGCGGGCGTACGCCTGACGCGCGTGCTGGGCCGCAATGACGTGGAGGCGTTTGACCCCTTCCTGATGCTGGACAGCTTTGACTCCCGCAATCCGGATGACTATGTGCGCGGCTTCCCCATGCACCCCCATCGCGGCATTGAGACCATCACCTACCTCATCGAGGGGCGCATCGACCACGAGGACAGCCTGGGCAACAAGGGCACCATTGCCTCCGGCCAGGCCCAGTGGATGACGGCCGGCGGCGGCATCCTGCACCAGGAGATGCCCAAGGAGACCCCGCGCATGCTGGGCTTCCAGCTGTGGCTCAACCTGCCCAGCCACGATAAAATGACTCCGCCGCAGTACTACGACATCACGCAGGAGATGATTCCCGCCGTGCAGGAGGGTGAGGCCACCGTGCGCGTCATCTCGGGCGAGTACAAGGGAAGCCGCGGCGCCGAGCCGCGCCATGTGCAGGCCACCCTGTATGATATTTCCCTGCCTGCGGGCAGCACCATCGAGCTGGAAAGCGACCCGGCGGAGAATGTCTTTGTGTTCACCATTCTGGGTGAGGCGCTGGTGGATGGCCGCCAGGTGCCCGAAAAGACCGCTGTGCTGTTTGGCGAGGGCAACAAGGTCACCCTGCAGGCCACCCAGGGCGCGGACGCGCGGGTGATTTACTACGCGGCCAAGCCGCTGCGCGAGCCCATCTCCTGGGGCGGCCCCATCGTGATGAACACGCGGGAGGAGCTCAACCGCGCCTTTGATGATTTGAACAGGGGCACCTTTTTGCAGCACTGATGCACACACCGGCCGCACCATCGCGTGCGGCCGGATTTTTGTATCCAAAGGACGAATAATGAGCAGCAATATGAACAATCGGGAAGGCCGCGGGAACAGCCATGGCGGCCTTTAACTGGCGCAGCGTGCCCCATGAGGGGGTTGACTATAGCGTCTATTCGCTGACGGAGGACCCGGCGGCGCCGCTGATCTGCGTGCTGGCGGAGGAGGCAACCGGCGAGATTCTGGCCCGCGCGCTGGCCGAAACCAACATCCACCTGGCCATGATTGGCGGCACGGATTGGTACCGCGATTTGACGCCCTGGCCCGCGCCCAGCCCCTTTGCCGGGGAGGACGGCTATCCCGGCGGGGCGGATGCCTATCTGACCCGGCTCACCCAGGGGATTGTGCCAGCCATCGAGCAGGCGCTGGATTTGACCCCAGCCTGGCGCGGGCTGTGCGGGTATTCGCTGGCCGGGCTGTTTGCCCTGTACGCGCCCTACCATACGGATTCTTTTTTGCGCATCGGCTCGGTTAGCGGCTCGTTGTGGTATGATGACTTTGTTGAGTATGTGCAGCGAGAGCCATTGATGGCGCTGCCGGTGAAGGCCTATTTCTCGCTGGGCGAGCAGGAGGGGGCCGGGCGTAACCCGGTCATCAGCCAGGTGGAGGCGCGCTCGCAGGCCGCCGAGCAGCATCTGCGTCACCTGGGCACGCAGACGCTGTTTGAGCTGAACCCCGGCAACCATTTTGTGGACATTGTACCGCGCATGGAAAAGGCGCTGCGCTGGCTTGTTTTATAACATTTGAAAGTGGGGGCATACAACATGGTGTTCATTGGTCTGGATGTACATAGCGGGCAGCATCGCTGCGTGGTGGTGAAGGACGGCCGGATTGCCGATATACAGGATGTGGCCGTGCCGCAGGCGGGGGAGGAAACCATCTACCTCAGCCGCGGTTTTATCGACGCTCAGGTCAATGGCTACCGCGGCGTGGATTACAGCGGAAAAAGCCTGACTGTGGAAGAAATCCGCTCGCTGGTGGACTGGCTGGCCGAAAGCGGCACCCTGCGGCATGTGCCAACACTGATTACCGGCGGCTATGAGCAGACGCGGGACAACCTGGCGCTCATCCGTGACGCGCTGGCCGAGGATGCGCACCTGCGTGCCGCCATCCCCGGCGTGCATCTGGAGGGGCCCTATATCTCTGAAATGGACGGCGCGCGCGGCGCGCACGATGCCAAGTATGTGCGCGATCCGGATATTGAGGAGCTCAAGCGCTGGCAGGAGGCTGCGGGCGGCCTGGTAAAGATGGTGACCGTGGCGCCCGAGCGGGCGGGGGCCGTGCCCTTCATCCGCCAGGCGGTCGATATGGGTATCCGGGTATCGCTGGGGCATTGCCTGCCGACGGACGAGCAGCTGCGCGCCGCGGTGGACGCGGGTGCCACCATGAGCACCCACTTGGGCAACGGCAGCCCCGGCATGCTGCCCCGGCTGAAGAATCACCTGTGGGCACAGATGGCAGAGGACAGGCTGTGGGCCGGGCTGATAGCCGACGGATTCCATCTGCCCGCACCTGCGCTGACATCCATCACCCGGGCCAAGGGGCTGGAGCGTGTTGTATTGATAAGTGATGTTGGCTCTTTGGGCGGTCTGGCGCCCGGCCAGTACCACTGGGGAGACATCGCGGTGGAAGTACATTCCGATGGCCACCTGGGCTTGGCGGGCACGGAATATTTGGCAGGAGCCGGGCACCTGCTGGACACCTGCCTTTCGTTCTTCTGCCGCGCGACGGGCAGCACCATCGCCCAGGCGGTGACGCTGGTCACCGACCATCCGGCCAAAGCCCTCCACCTGGATGTACCCACCGGCCCCTGGCGCGTGGGCGAGCCCGCGGACATCGTGCGCTTTACCGAAGGCGAGGACAGGCTGCGGGTGTTGGGGACGGCGTTGGGGATGAATAACAAAACCTTTGGTTGAAGGAAATTGAAAATTCATGTAGGATACGCCATGCCAACATAAAAGATTGGAGAGGTGACATGGCACTGCATCAGATGGATACTCAAACCGCAAAGAGCAAAAGAATCGCAAAAAAAACGATTGCTTGGGTTCTTGTAGGATTGTTTGTTGCGACGCTTATCCCTTTGCTCGCTGCGTCTTTCTATAGTCGGCCAATGGCTGATGATTATAGTTATGGCAAAGCTGCGGCTCGTGTATGGCGAGATACGCACTCCATTGCAGCCGTCATTTCGAGCGCTGCCGACTTGGTGAGCCAAAGTTATTACGATTGGCAGGGCACCTATGCGGCGGTCTTCATGTTCTCATTTCAGCCAGGCATTTTCTCAGAGAAAATTTACTACCTGTCAACTTTTCTACTTTTGGGCAGCCTGATTCTGTCTACCGGTTTTCTTTTGTATACGGTGCTTGTTACCCGTATGAAGGAGGACCGCTGGACCTGGATGATCATCACCAGTTTGGTGTTAATGCTGACAATACAGTTTGTGCCTTCCGGCGCGCAGGCGTTCTATTGGTATAATGGTGCTATATTCTATACGTTCTTTTATAGCATGATGTTGTTGCTGGTAGGGTTGCTGTTGCGGGCGCAGTTGGTGGCGGGGTGGAAGCTTGGACTGTTGACAACTGGCGCGGCTTTGCTTTCCATTGCCATAGGCGGCGGCAATTACCTGACAGCTTTGGGAACAATCCTAATTGTTGTTCTGTTCTGTGCGTACACCTTCATCAAAAAAAGCAGAAACGCATGGGTGAATTATCTCGTACTGGTGCTCTTATTTGCCGGTTTGTTGGTCAGCGCTTTGGCTCCCGGCAACGGCGTGCGGGCCGATGCCTTGGCGCAGGAAGGGATCCCTACGAATTCGATTCCTCGCACGATATTGATAGCGTTTTATCGTTCAGCGATGGAAATCCTTGCGTGGACAAATCTACAAACGCTGGCCGTGTTATTCTTGCTGGCACCCTTGCTGTGGCAAATTGCAAAGCGCTCTGCCTTCTCATTTCGTTATCCGTTGATTGTAGCAGGCATGGCCTATTGCCTCTTTGCTGCGCAGTTTTCTCCCCCAATTATGATGAACTTATATGGGGATGGGCGGCATGTTAACATTCTGTATTACTCTTATGTTCTGATGGTTGTTGGGTTGGCCTGGTACTTCCTGGGCTGGTTGAGTCGCAAGACATTTGCTCGCTTTCCTCAGGGCATTGACAGGATGATTGCCCAGCGTTCACCATATCGCCATGTTCTTATCGGTTTGTGCATTGTGCTCGTTTTGGCGGCCGCTTGGGATGCCAATCAAAAGGGGTGGCTGAGCAAGGCTGCGGCGATGTCCATTGGAAACGGTCAGGCGCAGCAGTTTGCAGCTGAGCGGGACGAGCGCCTGCTTCAATATCTCAATCCGGATGTGCAACATGTCGTGGTCAAGCCCTTGTCCGTACAGCCGGATATTTTCTTTGATACGGATTTGGGTACGCCCGATTGGTGGGTAAACAAAGATGTAGCCATTTTCTACGAGAAACAATCGGTATCGCTGACCGAATAATCTCAGACCTCACTCGTCGCTACGATATAAAATCTCATACCGCGCGTCCTCCACCAGCCCCTGCAGGTCGTCCTGCGTGAGGAGGCGGGCCGCGCCGCCCGCCGGGGTGCCCGTCGTGGGGGCATTGAGCGCCCGCAGCAGCCATCCCTCGGGGAAGCGCAGCAGCCACCCCGCGCCAGCGTACAGCTGATTGCCCAGCGCGTACACGATGACCAGCTCCGCGTCCTCCTGGTAGACGCCGCGATGCAGCTCGGCCACGCGCTCGCTGTTGCGCCGGTATGCTTCCCGCGTGGTCTCGTCGCCCACCCAGCGCAACACCGTGTGTACGCGCAGGCTTTCAAGCCCGACAGGGTCCAGGCGCGCCACCAGCTCTTCAGGAGTGAGGTTTTCTCCGCCGGTCATCTGCAGCTTGCCCTCTACCAGCGTCTTGGGTGTGGGTTCGTCCATCAGGCCGGGCACCAGCAGGGACATAATCAGGCTTTGCACCTGCTGCGCCAGCGCGGCGTCCAACCGCAGGGTCAGGATGGGCGCGTAAGCAGGATAATCGCCGCTGGGGATGTTGTTCTCCGAGAAGGGGATCAGCGTGCGCAGACGCTCTATGAAGGCCGCCATGTCCATGTTGGGCGCCAGTCGGCTGGCTGCGGACAGCACCAGGATGCCGTTCAGGTCCGCCTTGGATAACGCTTGGGCGAAGGCCAGCACCACCTCTTCGGGCTTTTCCTTGTAGGCGAGCGGTGCTACGTCCTCGGCGTTGGCCGCGTAGGGCAAGCCGCCCAGCAGCAGGCAGAGGGTCAGCATCATCGCAAGGGCTCTTTTCATCATCATGTCCTCCATCAGGTCATTTCTTCCCGCACAGTATACCCGGCTTTGCGGCCATGGGATAGGCCGGGGGCGTCCGATGGGGTATAATAGGATACACGAAACAACAGGATGACAGCGGCTTGCCGCAAGGAGGGATAGCATGAAAATTACCAGCATAACCGTGGGCCTGTCGGTGCAGGACTTGGAGCGCTCTGCCCGCTGGTATCAGGAACTGTTTGACATCAAGGAGGCCATTTCGCCCGTGGATGGCGTGCTGGAGATGGAGATTGGGCCGGTCTGGCTGCAACTGTACGAGGGCAAGGGCATCGAATCGGATACGGCGCTGCGCTTTGGCGTGCGCGATATCGAGCGCGCCCACAAGCGGGTGAAAAAGCTGGAGATCCCGGCCGAGGACATCACAGAGGTGCCCGGCGTCATCCGTTACTTCGACCTGCGCGACCCGGACGGCCATGGCTTGAGCTTCTACGAGATGATAGAAAAGTAAGGATTTCGCGCTTTTCGCGGCCGATGTGGAACTTTCCGCATCGGCCGTTCGTCATAGTAGCATCACCTACCGAACCGTAAGGAGGGGAATGCCCATGAAACGAATCATCCAAGGGCTGGCGCTGACGCTGGCCGCACTGCTGGGATTGCAGGGCACCGCGCTGGCCTTCACACCCGCCATCGTGCCGCCGCCGCAGGCATGGCGGGAGCGGTATCAATCCTTCAGCCTGAAGCTAGCGAGCCAATATTTGCAACAGGCCGAACAAGACAACCAGATAGTGTCGCCCATGAGCCTGTATCTGGCACTGGGTATGCTGGCCGAAGGCGCCCGGGGGCAGACATTGACCGACCTGCAAACGCTGCTGGCGGGCGCCGCGGGCAGCCCGTTTGGGCCCGACATGGCCCAGCTGTGGGATAGTGCGTATTTGGACGGAGACATAGCCCGGCTCATCCCGGCCAACTCGTTGTGGATGAACAAAAAATTGCCCCTCAAGGAGGCCTATATTCAGGGCGTCCGCCAGGGGCACCACGCCGAGGTGTTCAGCGAGGATTTTGCCGACAGCGCACTGTCCGAGCGCATCAAGGCGTGGGTCAGCCGGAAGACCGAGGGCCTGATTCAACCGGAGCTTCAGCCCTCGCCCGCGGACATGATGATGCTCATCAACGCGCTATACTTCCAGGACAAGTGGCTCATCCCCTTTGACAAGGCGTACACGCAGGCTGATGTTTTCCACCTTGCGGATGGCGGGGAAAAGCCCAATGTGCCCTACATGCATCGGCTTGACCGGGACACGGACTATGTCCGGGGCGAAGGCTTTCTGCGGGCGGACCTGGCGCTGACGGGCGGCGGCAAAGTCAGCTTGATTTTGCCCGATGAGGGAATCACACCGGCCGAACTGGCGGGCAGCCCGGAGCGTCTGAGTGAGGCGCTGACCGGCGGTACGCGGGAGCAGGGCAATGTGTCCTGGCAGGTACCGCGGGTGGATATCAAAAACAGCATCAACATGAACGACATGCTGACCGCACTGGGGCTGGGTAGCCTGTTCAGCGAGGCCGACCTCTCCGGGATTTCGGATGCCGAAGCCACGGTCAGCCAGGTGCGGCAGGATAACCGCATTTTGCTGGATGAAGTGGAGGTCAAAGCCGCTTCGGTCACGGTGATAGGGGTGGCTATGTCTGCCCCTATGGAGAAGCCCGTGGTGGTAGATATGCACCTTACCCGCCCCTACATGATGGCCATCTACGCCCGGGGCGGCGAGCTGGCCTTCATCGCGGCGGTGAATAACCCATAGCGTCGGAGAGTAAACAGCGGGGGATTGCCGGTTTGCTTGGCATTCCCCCGCTGTTTCATGTCCGGCCATTACGCCTTCACAATTTTGTAGTAGCTGTGCGCTGTCTTCCAATACACCGCGATGTAGAACAGCGCGAAGCCCAGGTAGGCGGCCAGCGTCACCATCGCCAACAGCTTGGTATTGGTCAGCATCATCAGGTTGAGCACCTTGGATGTGATATTAAAGGCAGCTAGCAGGTGCAGCCCCGCCATCAGCAGCGGCAGGAAGAACACCATCAGCACCTGACTTTTGATGGAGGCCTTCACCTCCTCCTTGCTCATGCCCACCTGCTGCATAATCAGGAAGCGCCCCTTGTCCTCATACCCTTCGCTGACCTGCTTGTAATAGATGAGCAGCACCATGGCCATGATGAACACCAGGCCCAGGAACACCGTTACAAACAGCATCCCGCCATACAACGCGTTGAAGTCTGTGCGGTCAACGGCGATGTGGTTTGATATGATGCTGTACCCGCCATCGTTGTTCTCACGCATAAGTTGCGAAGAGCGCTCGCGGATTCCGCGCATCATCTCCTGGGCTGCCTCGGGTGCCAGAAGGCCTGTGTTGAAGGCGAAGTTGATGGACGGATACAGGGGGTTGGCCAGCCGGATGGCCTCGGGGCGCTGCTGATTGATGGCCTGCACGATGGCATCCTTATCCGCGGGGGATAGCACGAGCAACTGATACTCCATGACCATATTGGCCCGGTTGTTCAGCGGTGCGACGGCATCCAGGTATCGGAGGATGCGAATCGTGTGTCCGCCGATGGTGACCGTTTCAGGTAGCCGCTGCTTGGTGGTAAAGGCCAGGGCTTCCCCGGATGCGAGCGATACCTCCTGCTGCGTGGCCGCCGCATAGTCATCCGCCGAAACCAACTCTACCGTCATGCGTGGGGACAGGCCATCCCAGCCATCTTCATCCTCATGGAAGCGGATGGCACCGTTATCAAGGGAGGCCCGGAAGGAGACGCTGGGATAGCGCGCCATATCCTGCACCGAGGCTCCCGCGCGCTGCACCTCCTGGGCAAAAATGGCCTCTATCTTCGCCGCCTGCTCATCTGTGCGCAAGGGGTAGAGGGTCATCATGGCCTCGCGCGGATACCGCTCGCGCAATACATCTTCCCGCCCAGCAAACACGCTGGCTGTTGCTGCCACCATCACCAGCACCATGGTGCTCAGGATACAAATGCTGGCCAGGCCGGCGGCGTTGCGGTTCATGCGGTGGCGCATGCCGGCCACCACGCTGAAGTGCTTGGGCTGGTAGTAGAAGCGCTGGTTGCGCTGCATCATGCGCAGCACGCTGATGCTGCCGGCGATGAACAGGGCATAGGTGGCCACAATCACCAGCACCACCGCGATGAAAAACTGGGGCAGCGCTTTGAGCGCCGACTGTGCCCTGAGCGAGATGCCGTAGCCGCCCAGCAGACACGCGGCACCCACCATGGCCAGCAGCGTGCGGGCGCGGGGCGCCTTTTCGCCCAGGCTCTCGCCGCGCAGCAGTTCCACCGGCCGGGCCAGGTGCACCTGCCGCAGGGTGTTGAGCAGGGTGAGCAGGTGGATGGCGCCAAACACCATGATGGTGGCGGGGATAAAGCCACTGGGGATATCCAGCGAACCGATTTGCTCTATGCCCAGCAACTTCAGCATCAGCAGGTACATCAGCCGGCTGAACAGCGCGCCTAGCAGCATGCCCACACCGGTGGACGCCACGCCCACGAGGATGGTTTCAATGGCCAGCACCCAGCCGATGTGCTTTTTCTCCATGCCCAGGATGTTGAACAGGCCAAACTCCTTGCGCCTGCGCTTGATGAGAAAGCTGTGGGTGTAGAACAGGAAAACAATCGCAAACAGAATCATGACCCACACGCCGAAATTGAGTGCGCCCTGTATGGTGCGGCCGCCGTAGGCATTGTGCAGAGATTGGGTGCCCGCCAGCACGCCCATGATGAAGAAGATGGCGACCATGCCGGTACAGCTCAGCGCGTAGGGCAGGTAGCTCTGGCGGTTGCGGCGGATGTTTTGCAGCGCCAGGTCAGAAAAAAACTTGCCGTTCACTGCGCGTCGCCTCCCGTCATCAGCGCGGCCTGTGCATCGGCTATCTGTTGAAACAGCGAGGCGCGGCTCATGTCCCCCCGGTAAATCTGATGGAAGATTTGGCCATCCTTGATAAACAGTATGCGCTTGGCATGGCTGGCGGCTTTGGTGGAGTGGGTCACCATGAGGATGGTCTGCCCCTGGCGGTTGACCTCCTCAAATATATCCAGCAGCCCATCGGTGGCGCGGGAGTCCAGCGCGCCGGTCGGCTCGTCGGCCAGCAGCAGGCGTGGGCCGGTGATCAGCGCGCGGGCGATGGCGGCGCGTTGTTTTTCACCGCCGGACACCTCGTAGGGATATTTGGCCAGCAGTTGCTCAATGCCCAGGCGCTGGGCCAGCGGCTTGATGCGCAGGGCCATTTCGGTGGGGCCAACATGGCCCGACAGCACCAGCGGGAGGTAGATGTTATCGCGGATGGAGAAGGTGTCCAACAGGTTGAAATCCTGAAAGACAAACCCGAGGTTTTCCCGGCGGAAGGCGGCAAGCTCCTTTTCCGGGATATCCCCCATGGGCTTGCCATCCAATAGCACTTCGCCCGAGGTGGGTTGATCCAGGGCTGCCAGGATGTTCAGCAGCGTGGACTTGCCGGAACCGGACTCGCCCATGATGGCGACGTATTCGCCCTCCTCGACGGAAAAGTTGATATCGCGCAATGCCTCCACCCGGTTGCCGCCAAAGCGTGTGATGTATACCTTCCTGATGTTGTTGACGTCCAATATGGCCATGTGTTCTGGCGCTCCTTTCCCTTGGATGGGCTCAGCATAGCGCAACGCGGCAGCCCTTGCCTTAGCCCAGCCTTACAAAAGGGGTGGGTTGGGTGACAATTTTGTCATATTGGCCGTTATTCAACATCCGCACCTTCGGGCGGGAAGCGAAGCATGGCCTGTGTGCCCTGCCCGGGCTGTGCGTCCAACCGCACACCGATGCCCAGCCGACGGCATACCTCGCGGCATAAAAACAGGCCGATGCCGGTGGACTCCCTGTCTACCCGGCCATTGTAGCCGGTGAAGCCCTGCTCAAATACGCGGGGCAAATCCTGCGGGCTGATGCCGATGCCGGTGTCACTTACCGTCAGGGTGCGCGTATCGGCTGCCCACGCGATGCGCACGCCGCCCTTGGCTGTGTATTTGATTGCGTTGCTCAGCAGTTGCTCCAACGCCAGGCTCAGCCACTTCTCGTCGCTGCGCTGCACCGTTCCCTTGGGGACGTCGATTTGCAGGCTGAGCCCCTTGGCGACAAACATGGCCGCGAATTTGCGCGCCAAGCGGGCACAGACCTCCTGCAGGTCACAGGGGGCGAACACAAAGTCGCTGGCCTGGCTGTCCAGGCGCATATAGTGCAGGGCCATCTCGGCGTACTGTTCAATCTTGAACAGCTCGCCGGACAGCTGGCGGGCCATGCGGTTGTCCTCCTGCGCCAGCAACAGGCGCATGGCGGCAATCGGCGTCTTGATCTGATGGCCCCACAGGGTATAGTAGTCGGTCATTTGGCGGTAGCGCTGGTCATCCGATGTGACGCGCCTGCGGTACAGCGCCTCCATGGCGGTGAGCAGACGGCCTGCGGCCTGCTCACCGGGCTCAATAGGCACAGGCAGGTAAGTCAGCGATTCGGGCAAGCCCTCTTCCAGATGGAGGATCGCCCGGTATCGGGCGCGCGAGCGTAGATAATCCACCACAAATACCAGCGCCAGCGGAAGCAGGCACAGCAGCCCGGCATAGGCCGCGGCATGCCAGGCGACGCGGTATGCCCACAGCACCAGCGCGAAAATCAGCGTGCAGCACAGCAGCAGCACCAGCGCCATCGCCCGGCTGCGCAACCAGAACAGAAAAAGGGGCTTGTCGGTACTTTGCTTGCTCATCCCAGCAGATACCCCTCGCCCTTGCGCGTCTGAATGTAGTCTTGCGCGCCCAGCCCGTCTAACTTGCGCCGCAGGCGCGCCACATTGACGGTGAGGGTGTTCTCATCAATGTAGCTGTCGGTTTCCCACAGGCGGGTCATCAACAGCTCGCGAGAGACCACCTGCCCGCGGTGTTCCATCAGGGTTTGCAGGATGCGGTTTTCATTGCGGGTCAGCGCGGCTTGCTCCCCCGCGTAGTGCGCGGTAGCCTCGGCCGGGTTGTGCAGCAGGCCCCGGTGCTCGTGCACCGGTGTGGCCGGGGCAAATCCGTAGGCACGGCGCAGAAGCGCCTCTACCTTGGCGGCCAACACGCCCAGGTCAAAGGGTTTGGCAATCAGGTCGTCCGCGCCCATGTTCATCGCGGTGACGGCGGTCAAGTTGTCACCGGCCGAAGTGAGAAACAATATCGGCACGGTGGATATCCTGCGAATCTCCCGGCACCAGTGAAACCCACCGTAGCGGGGCAGCTTCAAATCCAGCAGCACCATTTGGGGGTCGAAATCAGCAAAGTCCCGCATCACCTGTTCAAAGTCCGTCACGATGCGGGTCTCATAGCCCCAGCCGCGAAGTGAGTCGGCTACCGCCCCCGCGATGATGGGGTCATCTTCCACAATGAGCAGTCTGTACATGTATATCTCCTTCAAGCGATGGTGTTGCGCAGCGGGGGCAGCCCCTCAATCATCACTTCCATCTCATCCCCCGGTTGCAGCCAGTGGCGCCGGTCCTCCGGATAGCCCTGGATGACGCCCTCGGGTGTGCCGGTGAGTATCACGTCGCCGGGGGACAGCGTGATGGTCTGGGAGATGTAGTGGATGAGCTGCGCGCAGCCGAAAATCATGTCGCCGGTGTTGGCCTGCTGGCGGGGCTGGCCGTTGAGCGTCAGCGAGATGGTCAGGTTGTCCGGGTCGATGCCGTCCAACGTGCGCATCGCAGGCCCCAGCGGGCAGAAACCGTCGGGCGTCTTGCCCAGCAGCCATTGGCTGGAGCGGAACTGCAGGTCTCTGGCCGACAGGTCGTTGGCGCAGGTGATGGCAAACACGTGGTTCAGCGCGTCCCGCTTGGCAATGTGCTTGCCGCTGCGGCCAATGATCAGCGCCAGCTCGGCCTCGTAATCGCATTGATGGGCTGCCGCAGGCAATTGGATAGCTTCCCCATGCGCGGCCAGCGCGTTGGAAAACTTGGAAAACAGCACCGGCTCCTGCGGCAGCGGCAGGCCCACCTCCTCCAGGTGGCGGCGGTAGTTGGTGCCCACGCAAATGATTTTGCCGCCGGCGGGTACGGCGGGCAGCCAGTGCGGGGCGCCGATGGGCGCGCCCGTCAGCGCCCGCTTCACGGTGGCGGCCAATTCATCCCCAAGGTTGATGACCGCCATCAAATCCAGGGCTTGACCATCCCCGCCCAACAGGGGATACCAGGCATTGTGCCCCTGTACACACATCCCCGGCTGTCCCTGAAAATCCAGTCTGCCCAGCAGCATATCGCCTCCTTTGGCCCGCGCTGTGTGAAATCTGCGCGCGGGCGCTTCTTTTGGCCATTTGCGTGTATACTATCACAGAAAGAACGCATTGCAAGGAGGCAACATGTCCCTGACGCTTGAACAAGTCAAACGTAACGAGGAGGTTCGCGCCTATATTCAAAAGGCGGACGAATCCTTGATTGTGCTGGGGTATACGGAGCACAGCTTCGCCCACGTCACCAAGACGGCGGTCACCGCCGCGCGCATCCTGCGCGAGGTGGGCCGCGATGAACACCAGCAGGAGCTGGCCGCCGTGGCCGGCTACATGCACGACATCGGAAACGTGGTCAACCGCAACGGCCACGAGCGCTCGGGCGCGCTGATGGCTTTTGACCTGCTGCGGGAGATGGGCGCGCAGCCCGATGAAATCGCCGCCGTCATCACTGCCATCGGCCACCACGATGAGGGCACAGCCTTCCCGGTCAGCGACATCGCCGCCGCCCTGATTATCGCCGACAAGACCGATGTGCGCCGCAGCCGGGTGAGAAACAAGGACACCATCACCTTTGACATCCACGATCGCGTCAATTACGCGGTAGAGAAAAACGACCTGGTCATCGATGGAGCGGCGGGCGAAATCGCGCTCAAGCTGGTGATTGACACGAAGGTCTGCCCCATCTCCGAGTATTTTGAGATTTTCCTCACCCGCATGCTGCTGTGCCGCAAGGCCGCCGAGCGGCTGATGCTGAGGTTCAGCCTGGAAATCAACGGACAGGTCATGATGTGAGCAGGCTGGCGGCCATCCGGGGAGCGCAGCCTCTTATGCGCTGCCCGCTGTGCCATCAGGGGATGGAGACAGCGGGGCAAAGCCTGCGCTGCGCCAGCGGGCACAACTGGGATATGGCCGCGCGCGGGTATGTCAACTTCATCACCAACCGGCGGGGCGGCGCGCCCTATGACGCCGCCTCCTTCGACCATCGCCGGCGCTTCATGCAGGCAGGGTACTACCGCCATGTAGAGGAGGCGCTGGCACAGGCATTGATTGACGCGCCGCCCGGCCCGGTGGTGGACGCGGGCTGCGGCGAGGGGTGGTTCTCCGCCCGGTTGTCCGAGGCGGCGGACCGGCAGGTGATGGCGCTGGACTATGCCAAGGAGGCGGTGCAGCGGGCAGCCGGGCTAAGTAGGGCGGTGTGCTGGCTGGTGGGCGACATCGCCAACCTGCCGCTGAAGGATTACTGCGCCGCGGCGGTGGTCAACGCCTTCGCGCCGGCCAATTACGCGGAATTTGCCCGTGTGCTGCGCCCGGACGGGCTGTTGGTCAAGGTGATTCCCGGCGTGCGCCACCTGCAGGAACTGCGGCTGGCGGCCCGCGGGCAACTGCCTGAAGGGGAATACTCTGCCCAGCCGGTGGCCGAGCACTTTGCCAGGCACTTCGCGGACATGTCCCGCCGCACCGTCAGCATGACCCTGCCCCTGACGCAGGAGGCGCTGGACGACCTGCTGCGCATGACACCCCTGATGTTTGGGGTCGATTTGGATGCAATCGATCGCTCGCTGCTTTCCGCCATCACCGTCGAGGCTGAGGTGCTGGCGGGGCGGGCATAGGAGGGGGATGATGCAGTGAAAAAATACATGTATCTCATCGTACTATGCTTGATCACCTCCTTGCTTTCCGGCTGCATTGACAGGCCGTCAAAAGAGGAAATTGGCCGACTGGTCCGTGAGAACGAAAAAACGCTGAGAATGTCCATCCAGAACAATGACTATGAGGCGGCCTTGGAGATACCGGGCATCCAGGAAATGAAGCTACGGAAGGGTATTCCGTTTTTCTATTGCGGCGGCGCGGGGTTTGGGCCAAGCACGGCTTACTTTGGGTTCTATTATTCAGAAAATGATCAGAGATTGAATTTCATGCCGGCGTATGAGTTGATGCCATTTGGTGAAGGCTGGGAGGCCAAGCAGGAGCATCCCGGGGATAATCGCTGCTACACAGAACGGATTTTGCCGCAGTTTTTTTACCTTGAAGAATTCTATTAGCAGACAAAGAATGCATTGATTTACCAAATGATACGATAATTCCGGGCAGGAACGAACTTAAAACAAATTGTCAGGAGGGCGTCACCATGATCATCACCTTGAAAAACGACCGGCTGACCGTGCAGATTGACACGCTGGGCGCGGAGCTGCAGTCGATTACCGGCATCGACGGTACGGAGTACCTGTGGGACGGCGACGAAAAGTATTGGGGCAACCGCGCCACCAACCTCTTTCCCTATGTGGGCAGGCTGACCAATCAGACCTATACCGTGGGCGGAAAGGCCTATCAGATGGGCATCCACGGCTTTTTGCGCCATCAGGAGACCGAGCCCAGGGATGTGACCGATACGCATGTGCTGTGTGAGACGCGGGACACGCCGGACACGCTGGCCCAGTACCCCTTTCCCTTCGTGATGGGGGTGGACTATCGCTTGGATGGCGACATGCTGCACATCGCCTACCGCGTACGCAACATGGGGGAGGCCACCATGTACTTTGGTGTGGGCGGGCACCCCGGGTTCCGCGTGCCGCTGGAAAAGGGCTTCCGGTTTGAGGACTATGCCCTGGCCTTTGAGGGGGAAAGCCGGCGCTGGCTGCTGTCGGATAACTATGCCATCACCGGGCAGACCGAGCCTTTCCCCATGTCGGAGGGCGTGCTGCCCCTGCGCCACGCATTGTTTGACCACGATGCCATCATCCTGGAGAACGAGGGCCGCCAGGCCCGGCTGTTCAGCCCCAAGGGGCAGCGCGCCGTCACCCTGCGCCACCCGGATATGCCCTACCTGGGCCTGTGGCACAAGCCGCACAGCGACGCGCCCTATGTATGCCTGGAGCCCTGGCTTAGCCTGCCCGCCCGCGAGGGCGTGGTGGAGGCCTTTGAGACCCAGCCCGGTCTGGTGCACCTGGCCGCCGGCGAGGCATACGAAAATGCCTGGAGCATTCAGTTTGCGTAAGCCATTTCTCTGACCAAAGCCCGCGCACGGAATAAAGTCATATCGCTCACCCCGTCGTCCAAGGCATGGAGGTTTCGTCCAACGTGGAGCACTTTTGAACGAAAAGGCAGTTTTGCATTTGGTCCCTGCTTTGCGTATACTGTTTGTTATCGCATGAACAAACACCCTTTGAGGAACGGGAGGAACACCATGAGAATACTGCTTGGATGTCTTTTGCTGACCGCGTTGCTGGCGTTGCCTGTGCTGTCCCTGGCCGAAGCGCCGTTTGTCACGGGCTTTGTGGAGGGTGAGGCCCTCAAGGAAGGCACGCTGTCCGGTCTGGTGTGGGCGCAGGATGGCATCTCGTTATCACCGGGGGAGACTGAGGGCATCTACACATCGCCCGAGTTGGCGGTGCAGCCCTTTGAGTACGCCATCCTCAGCTGGAACGCGGATACCCCGGCGGGGGCGTCCTTGGAGGCGGAAGCCCGCTTCTGGCATCGGGAGCAAGGGGCGTGGACGCCGTGGCTCAGCTGGGGCACGTGGGATCGTACCCCCAAGCGCACCTCCCGCTCGTCCAGCTATGAGCTGGCTGCCATCAGCTATGACACCGCCTGGGTAACGGGCGATGGCGTGCGCGCGGACAAGCTGCAATTGCGCGTCACCCTGCGGGGTGAAGGGGCGAGGCTGCGCCGCCTTGCCTACACGCTGCATGATACGGGCGTCGCCGAGCGGCCTGTTGACGCGGCGCATCAGGGGGCGGTGACGGACGGGCAGCTGGCCTATGCGCAGGGGATTCGGGAGAGCACCATCGCCTCGGTCATGTGCTCGGCCGTGACCACCTGTACCCAGTTGAATCTGGCGGGCGAGGAGTATTTGCCCGAGGAAATGGCGCTCATGCAGTATGATGCCGCGCTCAACGGCTACGGCAACTGGAGTTTCAACATGGCGCTGGCGGGCGAACTGGGCTATAAGGCCTATGTGACCTATGCCGATGAGGAGGAGCTGCTGCGCCTGCTGGACCAGGGCCGGGCGGTGGGCATGTCGGTGCGGTATTCGGACAAGCCGGATGGCGGGCAGCCCTATTTGGAGGGCGCACCCATGACCACCGACGGGCACTTGATTACCGTGCGCGGCTATGAGGTGGATGGGGACGGGCGTTGGTACCTGGTATCGGACTCCGCGGCGGCCACCGACGAAGCCGCATTCATGCGCTACCGGGGCAGCCAGCTGATGGACGCCTGGACCAGCCGCATCCTGTATGTGGTAGAGCGCAAGGAAGCAAATAGCCAGGCCATTCGGCGCGTACCCGTTGCGCTAAAGGCCACGGACAAGGCGGGCGTATACGCGCTGGCGGACGCACCGGACAAGGCGGTCTTCCTGGGCTTTACCGGCGGCGCGCGTAACAAGCCGGGCGGCGGTTACCTGGCCTATCAGCTGGATGGGCAGCCCGGCACGCGCTTTGATGCCAAGGCGGCCGGTGATAACCTGGTGAAGTTTCCGGACGATGTGGCAGTGGACACGGCCACGCTGTATGTGATGACCAATACCGGCGTCACCTACGTGGCTCGACTGGGGAAATAGGGTTTAATTTGCAAAGGACGCGGCGCGCATATGAGGTATGCGCGCCGCGTTTTTGGGTCAACCAATCCTATTAGATGCTCGCGTTGAAGGTGTCCCACTCGCTCAGGTCGCCCGCGCGGAAGCCCTTCATAAACCAGGTCTGTCGCTGCTGGCTGGTGCCGTGGTTGAAGGTGTCCGGGTCCACATAGCCCTGGGCCTTTTGCTGGATGGAGTCGTCGCCCACGGCGGCGGCCGCGCTCATGGCTTCCTCCAGGTCGCCCTCCTCCAGGTAGCCGCGGTTGGCCTGATATTTGGCCACCACGCCGGCCAGGTAGTCGGCCTGCAGTTCGTAGCGCACGCTGTACTCGTTGAACTCCGTCTGGCTCATCTGCCCGGTGGCCACGCGCTGGCGCAGGCTGTTGAGCTGGTCGGTTACGCCCAGCAGCGTCTGCACGTGGTGGCCGGCTTCATGGGCGATGACATAGTTCATGATAAAGTCGCCCTGCTGCGCGCCGTAGCGCTGAATCAGCGTGTCGTAGAAGCTCAAATCCAGGTAGATGGTCTGGTCGCGTGTGCAGTAGAAGGGGCCAACGCCGCTGTCCGCCGCGCCGCAGCCGGATTCCACATAGTCGCTGTAGATGACCATGGTGGGCTCCTTGTACTGCTCGTCATATTGGGGCAGCACGGTGTTCCAGGTGTCCTCCACGTCCTTGAGCGATACGCCCGCATAGTCAAACAGCTGCTGCTCGCGCTCACTGGGCTGGTAGTTTTGCTGCTGCGCCTGGGGTTGCTGCTTGGGCACCGCCGCGCCAAACAGCGCGCCCGGGTCGCCCGTCACCAGAAAAATCACCAGGGCCAGCACCAGCCCGATACCGCCACCGGCCGCCACCCGTCCGCGCGGCATGCTTGCGCCTCTGCGGTCGCTGACGTTTCCGCTTTTCTGTCTGCCTTGCCACCTCATGGTTTGTCCCCCTTTGATGGGCCGCCCGCGTTCCTCTGCCGTGGCGGCACTTGGTATGATGGTTCCTATGTCAAAGGATACCCCGTTGCCTTGCAGTATAAACGGCGGCGCATTGCTTGTTCATGGCCTGGGGATAAGTTTGGTCCATGCGCAGTTGCCTGTGGATAACTTGACAGCAACCCCGGCGCTGTGCTACACTGCGCACTCCCGGGCAGAGCGTCAGGGGAGCATACGCCGGCACGCCGGCAGGGCGCGGATGCGCCGAAAGGAAGGTCAACCCCCGTTATGAAACGGCTATTATCGATTACCGCACTGGTCGTCAGCCTGGCTGCCGCGTCCGCGGCGCTGGCAGAGCAGCCGCAAAGCGCGCTGCTGGTGGTGACCGGGGCATACTACGACGCGCAGGGTGAGGATGTGGTGGTCACTGCGCGGCCCGCCCGCCTGGAGGTACCGCCGGGCGCGCAGGAGGATGGCTACATCCTGGCAGAGGAAGTGGAGCAGACCTACACCCTGGCTCCGGCGGCCTATGTGGCCGTGCCCCAGGATATCCCGGTGCATGATGTGCAGCTGTTGCAGACCGAGGCTGCGGAGTTCCCCGTGTACCTGACGGAGTTTAAGCACAAGCTGGATACCACCGCCTTTGCGCAGGAGCCGCCGCACAAGGGCGACAGCATCCCCTACACCGCCTATAGCCTGCTGTACCGCGCGGCCATACAGGACGGCGTGATCGCGTCGCTGACCTATTGTGAGCTGCCGGCGCAATAACCGGCGGGTCGTCCCCACACAACCGCATACATGTTTGGATGGGTATTCGCAGGGCGTTTGCCCATCTTTTTTTCGGATGCCTTGCCCAAAGGGGAGCGGGACGGTATAATAAACCTTACGATTCATCGGAGGCCACGCGTCCCGATGTGGAATGGAGAATGAACTGATGAAGAAGAAATCTTTGCTCCTGCTCATCCTGGCCCTGTCGCTGGTACTCAGCGGCTGCTCTTTGGTGGTCAAGGATCCTGTGGTGGACCTGAAGCAGACCATCCTGGACATCAACGGCCAGGCGGTGGACAAGCAGAGCTTCCTGGGCGACTACAATGCCCAGCTCAACCAGGAATACCAGATGCAGCAGATGTACCAGATGTACGGCATGCAGGCTCCGGCCATTGACTATGCCGCGGTGGAGACCCGTGCCCGCGACGCCGCGGTGCGCCGCGTCATCATCGACCAGCAGGCCGCCCAGCTGAAATTGGGCGAGCTGACGGACGAGGAAAAGGCCCAGGTGGCGGCCGATACCGACACCGAGTACAAGGATACGCTGGAGCAAATCAAGAGCTATTACTTTGCCGACACCAAGCTGGAGGGCGAGGCGCTGGACGTGGAAATCGGCCACATGGCAGAGGACCTGGGTGTCAGCCGCGAGGTGGTGGAGCAGGGGGTCATTCAGCGGCTGGTCAGCCAGAAGCTGGAGGACGAGACCACCAAGGATGTCGCCGTGACCGAGGATGAGGTGAAGGCCGACTACGATGCCAAGGTGGAGCAGAACAAGACCGCCTATACCGAGAACCCGGATGCCTACGGCTCCGCTGTCAACGGCGGCAGCACCGCCTACTGGGTGCCCGAGGGCTACCGCTATGTCAAGCAGGTGCTGGTGAAATTCCTGCCCGAGGACCAGCAGGAAATCGACCGCCTGCAGGGCGAAAAGACGACCGCGGATGGCGAACTGCAGGCAGCCGAGGCGGCCAAGCAGGCCAATGTGGACGCGCTGGCCGCGGAAGGCATCACCGAGGACGATAAGAAGAGCCGCGAGGAGCAGGCCCCCGCGTTGCAAACCGCTGTGGACGAGGCGCAAAAGAAGGTGGATCAGCTGGCGCAGGAGCTGCTGGCCGCCCGCAACAAGGGCTATGAGGCCATTCTGCCCAAGGCACAGGATGTCTACAACAAGGCCAAGACCGAATCGTTTGACGACCTGGTCAAGGAGTTCAACGAGGATACCGGCATGCCGGCCACCGGCTATGCTGTGCGCGAGGGCTTTGCCAGCTTTGACGAGGCCTTTGTGAAGCCCGCCATGGCGCTGCAGAATGTGGGCGATGTGGCCGAGCCCAGCCAGGGCATGTACGGCTACTACATTGTGCAGTACGCGGCCCCCATCACAGCCGGCCCCGTGGACTTCGCCGGTGTGCAGCAGAGCTTGCATGACGCGCTGCTCACCCAGAAGAAGACCACCACCTGGGAGGACGCCATCACCAAGTGGACCGAGGCCGCCGACATCAAGGAATACCTGGAGCGCGCCCGGGACTAATCCGGATTAGGAGCTAAACAAACAACCGCGCCTTTCATGATGAAGGGCGCGGTTGTTTTGTTGGCTGTCAGGTTTCGGTTCTACGCAGCGCGCTCGCTTTGCCACCGTGGATGCGCAGGTCGGGGTCATTTTCCATGCCAGCGATGATGTGCCTGGCCCGCTCAATTAGCGTTTGAAAAACCGGCATATTCAGCGAGGCGCGGTGCGCCGCCGCATCCGTCCATACCTCGTACACATGGACGGTATCGGGCTTGATCTCATCGGTGCCAACGATGTAGCACAGGCAGCCGGGCACGGTTTCCATGCCGCGCGCGGCGTCCAATAGGATGTCCAGCAGTTCCTTACCCTTGCCGGGCTTGGCTAGCAGCCTGCCGCTGACGCCATGATAGGGTGCAGGCATTCGGATACCTCCTTTCGGTGTGAATCTTTCCGGTAGGAGTGTACCCGCCGCTTGGCGCCTTACCCTAGGCGTAGCGACATCATCACCTCATCCGCGTAGCTGCCATCCGGATATTTGACTGCATGGGGAATGCTGCCGGTGGCGACAAACCCCAGGCTTTCATACAGGTGACGGGCGCGCAGGTTGTGCGCGAAGACGCCCAGCTCCAGCTGCTCAAATCCCTGCGCTCGGCACCAGGTGATGACCCAGCGCATCAGCGCCCGGCCGATGCCCATGCTCCAGTAGTCCCGGGAGACAGACACACCCATCACGGCGCGGTGACGCATGCGGGGGCGCGGGCTCTGGCGGGAGACGTTGGCCATGCCAATGATGCATTCATCCCGCAGCGCCAGCAGCCATTGCCTGTCGGCCCCCAGCGACGCCATGATCTCCCGCTCATGCGCTACGGATACGTCAAACTCGCCCTCGCCAAAGGTGAGGAAGGGGCTCTCCCCCGACACCCGGTTGACGTAGGCGATGATGGCCTCCGCGTCCGCCACCTGCGCGGTGCGGATGGTGACCACCTGGCCATTGGCCAGCGTCAGGGTTTCCATGTTCCCTCCATCGGCTCAAAGGGTTTGTATTCCGCGTTTTTGAATATGTCAAAGATGACGAAGAAGCGCGGGTGCTCCCGCCAGCCGCCGCCGGTGGGGAAGGTCTTGGCGTCGATGTAGGCGTTTGGCAGCGATTCCTTGAGGGCGTTCAGGGTATCCCGCGGCACCGCGGCGGAGGAGCCGTAGCCGGTGCTCTTGTACAGCCACAGGCGCTCCAACGTTTTGATGTCATACAGCGGCGACAGGTCACTGATGTAGTTGTAGCACAGGTTGAGGTCCAGCAGCGGCATGTCGCTGAGCACCGAGATGTCCTTGATTTTGTTGCGGAACAGCTCGGCGTACTCCAACTTGTCCAGGTTTTTCAGCGGGGTGATGTCCTCAATCTGGTTGAGGGCCAGAATCAGCACGCGCAGGTCGGTCAGGTTCTCGATGAAGGATATGTCCGTGATTTTGTTGTGCCCCAGGTCCAGCGCCTGCAGCTTGGTGCAAAAGCGCAGCGGCGCAAAATCCTCGCTGGAATGGGTGGGCATCTTGTTATTGTGCAAGGTGGAGAATGCCGTCTGGTCGGTGCGGATGGTATGCTCGGCGATGCGGATGGTGAAGCCGAAGAAGATGTTGGGGTAGCCGTCAAACAGCAGCGCCATGTCCTCCCGGCTGAGCTTGCTCTCATACAGGTTGACGGTATGCACCTGGGGCAATTGGGCCAGCAGGGCAGTCAAATCAGCCACATTGTCCAGTTGCGTGCTGCCCAGGTCAATCACCTGCGCGTCCTTAGCAAATTGCTGCCCGAAGGCCGTGATTTCCTCAGCCTGTGCGGCGCCCAGAAAAAGACATAAACAAAGCACCAGCAGAAATGGTAATTTACGCATGATTGGCCTCCTTGATGGGTAATATCCTATTGGGTAGATTGTATGCGGCAGGCATCGACCTGTCAATGAAGCGCGATTGACACGCAGGATAGGCATTGGTAATATAAAGCCAAACATTCAGGAGGAATCAGGCATGAGGGCAAAACGGGGTTGGGGAGCAAGGGCGCTGCTGATGGCGCTGGTATGTAGCATGGTGTTCGTTTTGCCTGTCTGGGCCGAGGTGGTGCCGCTGCCCATCGATGACAGCCCGGGCATGCCGCCGCAGAGCGACGGCTATCAGGGCGACCTGGTGTACGAGGATCCCTCCATCCGCGTGACCATTGAACAGCTGCGCGATTACGGCACGGATTATTGGGTGGCGCGCATCACCCTGCAGCATCCCAGCCAGCTGCGCACGGCGTCGGCCGCGGGCTTTGACTCCCAGCGCACCATCGACGGCCTGGTGCTGGCGCGGCGCATGCGCGGCGTGCTGTCCATCAACGGCGATTATTTCTCCTACAACCCGGATGGGTTCCTCGTCCGCCAGGGGCAGAGCTATCGCAACCAGCCCAACCGCTACCGCGATTTGCTGCTCATCGACGCCAAGGGCGATTTTCACCTGGTGCTGCAAAACAGGCATGACGAGCTGGCCAACTTCGCCCAAGGCGACATCATCAACAGCTTCAACTTCGGCCCCGCCTTGGTGGTCAACGGCGAGCGGGTGAAAAAGTTCTGGAACAATGGCTACGCCGCCCACAAGCCGCGCCAGCGCATCGGCATTGCCCAGGTCAAGCGCGGCAGCCTGGAATACCTGGCCATCGTCAGCGCGGGCCCGGGCTCTCGCAACAGCGCGGGGATGACCATTGAGGAGTTCAGCAACGTGGTGATGAAGCTGGGCGTGGAGAGCGCCTACAACCTGGATGGCGGCAACTCCACCATGTTGATGTTCAACGATGGCTATGTCAACGCCGATCAGGTGGACGCCATGCGCGAAATCAGCGACATCATCTATTTCGCGTCCGCCTGGAAACCGGACGGGCAGTGAGGTATCTATGACAGGCGAAACCGCCTATTTACTGACATTGGGCATTGCCGTCGCCATGGGCGTCGGCTTCTATGCCCGCATGGCGAGCGGCCGTGGCCTGCGGGGCACGGCGCTTTGGCTGCCGCCTGTGCTGGCCATCATCCTGGGCGTGCTATCTGCCCGGGTGTTTTATTTTCTGGCGCGGCTGGACTACATGCTGCTGCAGCGCGGCTGGGCCGGTTTGTGGGATCTGCGGCCCCAGGGCTTGGCGCTGGGCGGCGCGGTCATCGGCGTGCTGCTGGGCGGCTGGCTGGGTGCCAGGGTAGCTGGGGTTAAGGCGCACCGGGTGCTGGACTGGCTGTCGGCCCCTGCTGCCTGGGCCTTGTTGGTGGCCAGGCTGGGTGAGTTTTTTGTGGATCGCGGGCAGGGCGCCTATGTGCGCCAGGCCGCGCAGCAGTTCTTCCCCCTGGCGGTCAAGAATCAATGGGACGAGTGGTATTACGCCATCTTCATGCTGGAGGCGCTGTTCGCGCTGGTGATGGTGCTGGTGGCCCTCTACGGCAGGCAGGCGGGCGGCGCGCGCCGCTGGCAGCGGGTGCTGCTGCTGTTGCTGCTCACGCAGGTGTTTTCTGAAAGCCTGCGGGCGGAGACCATCAAGTGGGGCTTCGTGCGGGTACACCAGCTGTTCAGCGCGCTGGGCATTGCCGCGCTGATGCTGTGCTGGGCATGGAAGGCGCACAGGAATGGCCGCGGCTGGTGCCTGCCGGAGCTGGCCGTGCTTTTGATTGGCATTGGCCTGCTGATCGGCATTGAGTTCGCGCTGGACCGCTGGCAGCAGACGCCCCGCTGGGTGCTGTATGGCGCGATGGCGCTGGTGCTGACCGGCATCGGCGCGGCCGCGCTGCGGTGTGGCCGAAAGGCGTATCCCCTGCACGAATAAGCGACAGAACTACAAAGAGAAAACCGCTGGCGTCAGCGGTTTTTTGTTGCAACCTTTTTTAATGTTATCTATTTCGGATTGAGCGCCGCGTACCAGTACAAATCCGCCCATTCGCCGGTGACCGGGTTCTTGGTGTGACGGCGGAATACGCCTTCCCGTGCCATGCCCAGCTTCTCCATCAGCGGCACAGATTTTACCGGGTCGATGGTCTCGGCGCATATTTTGTGCAGCCCGAGCTGCTCAAAGCCGTATGTCATCAGCGCGCGGACGGCCTCGAAGGCATAGCCCTTGCGCCAGAAGGCGCGGTTGTATATCCAGCCAATTTCCCAGATGCCGTCCTCCTCGCCGGGCAGCTGCTTGAACAGCGCGTGGCCAATCATGCGGCCCGATTGCTTTTCCACCACGGCAAAGGCGATGGGGTGCTGGGTGAAGGATGAAAGCCATTTTTCGCAGACCGCCCGGTCGTAGGGCGGCGCGCACTGCGCCATCACCTCGGGGTCCGAGAAGATGGCGCAAAAGTCGTCCAGATCATCCATCTCATAGGGCCGAATCAGCAGCCTTTCCGTTTCCAGGCGCATAGGCTCTCCCTCACTCATGGCAAATTGAGCGTCATGGGCGCGTTGCCGCCCTTATCCACAACAAAACCCAGGTCTTCATACAGCCCGCGTCCGGCCGGTGTGGCCTTTAGGTGCAGGGCGTCCAGGTGAAGTTCGCGCGCGGCATCCATCAAGGCGGCCATCAGGCGGGCTGCGTGGCCCTGCCCGCGGCAGGTCGGCACGGTGTACACGTTGAGCACCTCGCCCGCCAGGCCGCGCGCGGCCCGCGGGTGGTATAGCCTGGGCTGTACCAGCAGCAGGGCACAGGCGATCACCCGGCCCTGCTCCTCGGCCACCAGGCCGTGGATGGACTGCCCCAGATGTCGGCGCAAAAGGCCGCCGTCTCGCGGCGGCACATGGCCGGGTCAAAGGCATAGCCCAGTTCGGCCAGAAAGTCGGCCCGCAGCGCGGCCAGGGACGGGATATCCGCCTGCGTGGCCGCGCGGACGGGCAACATGGTCATGGCTGCAGATAGCGCGCGTTGATGGCTTCAATCTCTGCCGGGCGCAGCGGCGGGAAGCAGTACGGGCAGGGCGTCAGTTTGTCATAGGGGGCGATGTTCAGCTCGTCATAGCGGAACTCGTGCAGGGGGTAGAACTTGTCGCGCACGCCGTAGCAGGTGGGCGCGGCGTGGTAGTTCTGCCCGCCTTGCGTGTTGTAATACATGGGGGTGGCGCCGTCGGGGATGGCCATCTGGCGGCCGGGCAGGTCCTCCCAGATGACGATGCGGATGGTGCCCATGTTTTTGCGCATGTTCTGCCATATCCAGGTCATGTTGGTGCCAAGCGGCGTGCGCTTGCGCTGCACGCGGATGCAGCCGTGGCTGGCCCGCTCGCCCAGCACCTTTTCAAAGGGCTCGTATACCTTGCCGCTGCTGCGCGGGATGTGCACCACCTCGTGGATGAAGTCGCCGTCATTGAAGCGCAGCGCCATGGCGCCCACCACGTTGTCGCTCTTGAAGTCGCCCACGGGGCTGACAATCAGGTACTCGCCGCTGCGGGTCTCGTTGTAGGGCTGGCGCTCGTTGGCCAGGCCGGTGGAGACCGCCAGCGTGTCAAACAGCTTGCCGTCGGCAAAGATGTACAGCTTTTGCGTCAGCTTGTCCACCACCATGCCGTACTGCTGGCTGACCTTTTTCTCCTGCAGGGCGTCGGTGCGGATATAGCCCTGCGTCAGCTGGTTCCACACCTTGATTTTGCTGTCGTGGAACGAGCTGGAGTACGCCTCCACCAGGCTCCAGCCGTTGTCCAGCGTCTCCAGCACATGTACGCCTTGGCTGTCGTAGGTGATGTCGGCCACGGCCTCGCTGTTTTCATCGGGCTCGCGGCGCAGCACGGTTTGCTGCTTCTGGTTGCCCTTGACCACGGTGATGGGCGCGGTAAGCATGGCCCACACGGCGGCCTCGTCGGTGATGTCCATGGGGGTTTCCCAGAAACTGGTGGGCTGACCCACCGTGCGGCTGCCGGGAATGAAGGCGGAAGGCCCGCCCGCCGCCTGCTCGGCGCTTCCCATCAGGGGCAGGGCGAGCATCAGGACGGCCAGCAGGCAGAGGATACGTTTCATCAATTTGACTCCTTTTTATCCGAGGGGTTGCGGGGTGGCAGCGGGCCAGGCCAGCGGTGGGAAGCCGGCAAAGCCGGTCAGCTGCATGACAATAACCAATATACCCACCAAAGCGACGTATAGGGCGAACTTATAAAACGAGATACGCTCAATCAGTTTGAGCATATAGCGGATGGCCAGCCAGCCGCTGACAGCGGCCACCACCACGCCCACCAGCGTCTGCGCGCTGATGAGGGAGGACAGGCCGCTTGCTTCAATGGCGTCCTTGCCCTCTTTGAGGAAACTGCCCAGAATGGCGGGCGCACTCATCATAAAGCTGAACTTGGCCGCCGTTCCCCGGCTGAGGCCGGTGGAAACGCCGCCCAGCAGCGTAGAGCCGCTGCGGCTGACGCCGGGCAGCAGCGCGATGCCCTGAAACAGGCCCATGGTGATGGCGCGGGACATGGTGACGGCATCGTTGATGACCTGTTTGCCCCGGCGCTTGCCCGAGATGCGCTCAATCAGTACCAGGAACAGCGCCGTAATCAAAAAGCTGATGCCCAGGAACCAGCCTGTGAACAGGCCGTCAATCCAATCGCCCAGCAGCACCACCAGCACCAACGCAGGCAGCGAGGCCACAAACAGCAGCAATAACGTAGGGTTCTTGATGGGGTGGCGCAGCATCTCGATCCAATCGCGCCAGAAGACGATGGCCACGGCGATCAGCGTGCCCATGTGCAGCATTACGGCCAGTGCCATGCTGTTGGCGTTCTGATAGCCCAGCAGGCCCAGCAGCTTTTCCGCCAGCAGCAGATGGCCGCTGGAGGATACCGGCAAAAACTCCGTCAGCCCCTGCACCAGCCCCATGATCGCCGAGTAAAGAACCTGCATAGCAATGATTTCCTTTCAGGCCGGGGCTGTGCCCCGGCGAGCAATATTGTAGCGGATGCGGGCAGGAGCGTCAAACGGGCTGCTTGACATCCACCGGGGCGGGTATCATAGGGCCGTGCGGCCAATGGGCCGCGAAACCTACAGGAGGGTCAGGGGATTGCACACAGCCATTAACAGGCCGGACGGCCTTGATATCATGGATACGGATGGGCGCCGGCACCACGGCGTCAATCAGGATTGGTACGACAACTTCTGGCGGCGCAAGGCGGGCTGCGGCCCGTGCACGGCGGCCAACATGCTGCGGTACTTCCGCGGGCGCCTCACTTTGCCCATGCCGGCCGACACCCCGCAGGAGGCCCTGGCCCTGATGAACTGGGCCTGGGGCTATGTGACGCCCACACTGATGGGCCTCAACAGCACCCAGCTGTTTCAGCAGGGCATGGATGCCATTTTGGCCCAGCTGGGCAGCCCGATGCGCTGCCGGGTGCTGGATGTGCCGGACAGCCCGGACGACCGGCCCTTAGAGCAGCAGGTGGCGGCGTTCCTGCGCGCCGGGCTGCAGGCGGATTCGCCGGTGGCCTTCCTCAACCTGCACAATGCCTGCCTGCCCGAGCTGGATAACTGGCACTGGGTCACCCTGACGGCGCTGAGCGAGGGGCCCGAGGGGCTCACCGCCACCGCTGCCGACAACGGCAACCTGATCACCCTGGACCTCAGCCGCTGGCTGAAGGAGGCAAAGCGCGGCGGGGGATTTGTAACATGTGCGTAGCGTAGCTACCGCTTAATACGATTTCGTGGCATCATGCAGGGAAGAGAAACCCTGCATTTTCTTTTTTTGTTCAGCATCCGGGGGAACCGATTGCCCCCGGCCCCCGTCAGTATAGGTGAAAGGAGGTGGCGACATGGCTTTTGCACAGGATCCATGCAAAACCCATGAGGAGCGCATTGCCCGCATGATGACCGACCATGGGCGGGAACTCAAGCGGCTGTGCTACCTGTACCTCCGCGACCGCGCCCTGGCTGAGGATGCCGCGCAGGAAACCTTCATGAAGGCATACAAGGCGCTGCCCGGCTTTCGCGGGCAAAGCAGCGAAAAAACCTGGTTGACCCGCATCGCGGTCAACACCTGCCGGGACATGCTGCGCACATTCTGGTTTCGCCGGGTGGACAGAAAGGTGGACTTCGACACCCTGCCCGAGCAGGCGGCCGAAGACCCCGATGGGGATGACACCGTGCTGCAGGCCATCCTGGCGCTGCCCCGCAAGTACCGCGAGGTGATCGTGCTGCGCTACTACCAGGAGATGGACATCGCAGACATCGCCGCCGCGCTGGGCGCCCCGGCAGGCACCGTCAAATCCCGCCTGAGCCGGGCGAGAAACACACTGTCAAAGACGCTGGAAGGGTGGTATTTCGATGAAGAGTAACATCAAGCCCATCCTCGACCGCCAGCTTTCCCAGCTGGACTGGACGCCGGAGGAGACGCACAAGCTGCTCCGGCAGATGAGAGGAGAAGCCCCCGTGAAGAAGAGACTGTCTTTTGCTTTGGTGCTGGCCATCACGCTGGCCTTGGTGGCCGCTACGGCAGTGGCCGCCACCCTGTGGAAGAACTACCACGAGCAGATTGCAAAAAATGAAGGAACCATTGGCTACTTTGATACCTGGACCGGCCAGCAGCGGGCAGACTTTGTGCTGAGTATGCAGCAGGAAGGCATCGACTTTGACGCCGCGCAGGTTGCGCAGCTTCAGGACAAGGGCACCACCGACCAGCAGAAGAAGGAAATCGCCACCCGCCTGGTGACCGAGAAATACGGCATCCGGGAGGATGTGGTGACCGCGATCTCCATCCTGGAGGCCGAGCGCGGCCCGCTGCCCGGCTGGTCGCTGGAGGAGAAGGCTGCCTACACCCAGCTGCTGGTCAAGACCGGCACTTTGGGCGCGGATGAGGAGATGTACTGGCTGCCCGGCCCGGGGGACATCCCGCAGGAAAAAGCGGTAGAGGTTGCCCGCAAGGCCGTGATGGACAAGTTTGGCGCTACCGCGGCCGACCTTGATAAGCTGCGGGTGAATGCCGAGCTGCGCAGCTTTGCCCATGAGCGCGAGGCGCGCAACTGGTACATCGGCTTCTCGCTGCCCGAATCAGGCGGCTACGACCCGGCCCAGTACGATGTGTGGATGGATGCGGCCAATGGGGAGGTACAAAGCTGTGAGGACACCGCCCGCAAGGTGGCCGAGTCCGCGGCCAAAGCCCCGCCCCCCGAGGCGGAGGACCTCTTTCAGGGGATGATTCAGGAGTATCATCAAGCCGCACCCTTTACCACCCCAAAGCTGATGGAGCTGCAAAAGGCCTGGGCGCCCAAGATGGAAAAGCTGAAGCCCTTCAAATGGTCGACGCGCGGGATGATGGGGGTATTTGCAAACCTGATGGCGCAGGAGCTGCGCCTGCCCGCCGAGGGCGACCTGCCCATGGACAAGGCGCTGGAGAGGGCCAGGGAGGCCGTGCTGGTGCAGCCCGGCTGGACCAGGGAAAAGCTGGACATGTACGAACTGTACGCCCAGGTAAGCTACCAATCCAAGGAGCTGGGCAAGCCGGTTTACCAGTTCTTCTTCAACCGCCACAACGTGTCGGACCCCAGGTACGACGACCCCAAGGACAGCTGGGCCAAGTATGAGCGCGATTACCTCAACCCCCTGTACGCGCTGTTTGGCGGCGACAACGCCAGCACCCCGCTGTATGTGAGCGTGCGGGTGGACGCCGTCACCGGCGAGCCGACCGATGACCCGCAGATCGTGCTGCCCTCCCTGGAGGGGCCGCCACTGGAATTCACCCTGTTGAAATAGAGTTATACCGCCCTGAGAGCCCGCCAGAACTGGCGGGCTCTCAGCGTATCAACAAACCCAAGGGAGGTTTCGGGAGGGCCAAAGGCCTAACCATCAAAAAACCGCAGCTTTTTGATGGCGTGGGAGCCCGCCAGCCCGGCGGGCTCTACTTTGGCTGCTCGTCTCCCTGCCACTTTTCCAGCAGCCGCATGGACTCGCGCACCGCTTCCTCCAGCACGGAAAGGTCGATATCGGCCAGCTTGTTCACGTACACGCAGCCCTTGGACGCCTTGTGCTTGCCCAGCCGGGCCAGGTGGCCGTCCAGCGCGCCGTCATACAAAAAGAGGTACAGGGAGATGGCGGCCTTGCGCGGCGAAAAGCCGGTGCGCGCCGCCGTGCCCGAGTGCCCGGAGGCGTAGGTGTAGCTGTACTCGCCAAAGCCGATGATGCTGGGCCCCCACAGCACCGCCTGTTCACCGGTGGCGCGCTCAAACAGCTGCACCAGCGTGCGGGCCTCCTCCTGCCGCTTCAAAGAGGGCAGGCTGTCGATGTACGCCGCCACCGAGGCATCGGTGGGCTTGGTCTTTTGCTCGTAGGGCATGGTGCCTCCATTGCTTGTTATTCCACCGGGATTATACCCGCCCGGCGGCGGCAAAACCTTGTTTGTTGGGGGCCGATATGCTAAGATGAACAGCGTTTCACAAGGAGGGTCAAGGCATGGAGTTGCGCGGGGTGCTGGCACAGGCGGTATGGGAGGCGGCCAAGGCTGCCTTCCCTCAGGGGGAGCTGGATGCGGCGGCCATTGGCCGCGCGCTGGAGCTGCCGCCCGATCCCGCCATGGGGGACATGGCGTTCCCCTGCTTTTCGCTGTCCAAGGCGCTGCGCATGGGCCCGCCCCAGATTGCCCAGCAGCTGGCCGGGCGCATCCAGTCCCCGGCCATTGACCGCGCCGAGGTCAAGGGCGGCTACCTCAACCTGTTCATCAACCGCCTCTGGCTGGCCCAGGGCGTGCTGACAGCCGTGCAGGCCAACCCCGGCCGCTGGGGCGCAGGCCTCGAAGGGCAGGGCAAGACGGTGTGCCTGGACTACTCCTCCATCAACATCGCCAAGCGCTTTCACATCGGTCACCTGTCCACCACTGCCATCGGCCACAGCCTCAAGCGCATCTACGACTTTCTGGGCTACCGCACCGTGGGCATCAACCACCTGGGCGACTGGGGCACCCAGTTTGGCAAGATGATTGCCGCCTACAAGCATTGGGGCAGCCGGGAGAGCATTGAGCAGGGCGGTGTGCAGGCCCTCAGCGACCTGTATGTCCGCTTCCACGAGGAGGAGGCGAACGACCCGGCGCTGGAGCAGGAGGGCCGCGACTGGTTCAAGCGCATCGAGGATGGGGATCCCGAGGCGCTGGAAATATTCAACTGGTTCAAGGCCCTTACCCTCAAGGATGCCGACCGGGTGTACGACCTGCTGGGCGTCACCTTTGACAGCTACGCGGGCGAGAGCTTTTACAACGATAAAATGGGCCGTGTGCTTGACGAGCTGCGCCAGAAGAACCTGCTGGTGGAAAGCGACGGCGCCTGGGTGGTGGATTTGGCGGACTACGATATGCCGCCCTGCCTGATCCTCAAAAGTGACGGGGCCACCCTGTACGCCACGCGCGACATCGCCGCCGCCCTCTACCGCAAGGACACCTACGACTTTGACAAGTGCCTGTACGTGGTGGCCTACCAGCAGGATTTGCACTTCCGCCAGGTGTTCAAGGTGCTGGAGCTGATGGGCTACGATTGGGCCAAGGAGCAGATGGAGCATGTGGCCTTCGGCATGATCAGCTACGAGGGCGAGGCGCTCTCCACCCGCAAGGGCAATGTGGTCTACCTGGACGACCTGCTGCAAAAGGCGCAGGAAAAGGCCCTGGCCATCATCGAGGAGAAGAGCCCCGGCCTGCCCGACAAGCCTGCCACCGCGCGTCAGGTGGGCATCGGCGCCGTGCTGTTTTCAGACCTGTACAACAGCCGCATCAAGGATATCGACTTCCGCTGGGACCGCGCCCTCAACTTTGAAGGCGAAACCGGCCCCTATGTGCAGTACACGCACGCGCGCTGCTGCTCGGTGCTGCGCAAGGCGGAGGAGCTGAGCGCTGCGCCCGACTATGCCGCGCTGGATGACGCTGAGGCCCTGGCGCTGCACAAGCTGCTGGCCCTGTTCCCGGAGGCTGTGCGCGAGGCCGCGCTGCGCAACGAGCCCAGCATGGTCACCCGCGCGGTCACCGAGATTGCCAAGGCATACAACAAGTTCTACTACGAGCATCGCATCCTCACCGAGGATGAGGGGTGCAGCCAGGCCCGGCTGCTGCTGACCCGTGCGGTGCGCGATGTGATTCGTACCGGGCTGTACCTGGTGGGCATTGAAGCGCCCGAGCAGATGTGAGGACGCAGGCATGAGATTTACCAAGATGCAGGGCATTGGCAATGACTACATCTACGTCAACTGCTTTGAGGAGATTGTGACCGACCCGGCACGCATGGCCATCGCCATGAGCAAGCCGCACTTCGGCGTGGGTTCGGACGGCCTGGTGCTGATTGAGCCCTCCGATAAGGCGGACTTTGGCATGCGCATCTTCAATGCCGATGGCAGCGAGGCCGAGATGTGCGGCAACGCCACCCGCTGTGTGGGCAAGTTTGTGTACGACCGTGGGCTGACCGAGCAGACCGAGCTGACGCTGTCCACCAAGGCCGGCATCCGCCGCCTGTGGCTGATGCCCGAAAACGGCCGCGTGCAGCGCGTCAAGGTGGACATGGGCACGCCGGAGCTTAACCCCCGCCGCATCGGTGTGGATTTGCCGGGCGCCATGGTGCTGCGCCACCGCCTGCAGGTGCTGGGACAGACCATGTTTATCACCGCCGTCAGCTTCGGCAACCCGCACTGCGTCATCTTTGTGCGTGACCCCGAGATACTGGACATCGAGAAGCTGGGCCCGCTGCTGGAGAACCACGCCATCTTCCCCAACCGCACGAATGTGGAGTTTGTGCGCGTGGCGCGGCGCGACCTCTTGCAGATGCGCGTGTGGGAGCGCGGCAGCGCCGAGACCCTGGGCTGCGGCACCGGTGCCAGCGCTGCGCTGGTGGCGGCCGTGCTCTGCGGCCTGGCCGACCGCACCGCTTTGGTCAAGCTGCCCGGCGGCAGCTTGGAGATGATGTGGAACCCCGAGGACAACCACGTTTACATGACCGGACCGGCGGAATTTGTGTTCGATGGGGAGTGGCTGTTAGACTAACGTCTCGATTCGGCAGCAAGCCGCCGAATCGGCTTGGGTTTGCGCTTGCGCCGTTGGCGCGGTCAGCGCAAACCACAGGGAATCAGTTTTGTTCGTTGAAACGCGAGCGTTTCCTCACAAAACTGTTCCGTTCCCGCCGTACATGCCGCCGGGAACGGATGGCAAAGGGGGGCGGCCCCCTTGCCCCCGCGCGGCCCGATACGCTTGCCTTTTTCGGGCGATGTGAACCAGGCTGTGCGATGTGTTCATCATTTGAAGTCTTTTGGAAGGGTTTGGGAAACCTTTTCTTCAGAAAAGGTTTCCCAACATCCCCCATAGCACCCCCACAACAACCCATACAAGGAGGCAGCAACATGGTACGCGCGATCGTAGGCGCCAACTGGGGCGACGAGGGCAAGGGCAAGCTGACGGACGTGCTGGCGGAGCAGTCGGACATTGTCATCCGCTTTCAGGGCGGGGCCAACGCCGGCCACACCATCATCAACGAGCACGGCAAGTTCGCCCTGCACCTGCTGCCCAGCGGCATCTTTCACCCCGGTGTGGTCAATGTGATTGGTCCGGGCGTGGCGCTGGATATTGAGGAGCTGTTCAGCGAGCTGGACGGCATCACCGCGCGGGATGTGGCCCAGCCCAAGCTGCTGGTCAGCGACCGCGCGCAGGTGCTGATGGATTTCCATGTGCTGCTGGATACCTATGAGGAGGAGCGCCTGGCCGACCGCAAGTTTGGCTCCACCAAGTCGGGCATCGCGCCCTTTTACAGCGACAAGGCGGCCAAGGTGGGCATCCAGGTGTGCCAGCTGATGGACAAGGAGCTGCTGCGCGAGCGGCTGGCGCTCAACCTGGTGAAAAAGAATGTGCTGATGGAGTACCTGTACCACAAGCCGCTGCTGGATGTGGACGCCCTGACCGAGAAATACTATGCCCTGGGCCAGCGGCTCAAGCCCATGGTGTGCGATGTCACCCAGTATCTGCATCAGGCCATCAAGGAGGACAAGCGCATGCTGCTGGAGGGCCAGCTGGGCGCGCTGCGCGACCTGGAGCACGGCATCTACCCCTACACCACCTCCTCCTCGCCGCTGGCGGGGTATGGCGCGGTGGGCGCGGGGCTGCCGCCCCGGGTAATTACCGAGGTCATCGCGGTGACCAAGGCGTATTCCAGCTCCGTAGGCACCGGTTTCTTTGTGAGCAAGCTGGAGGGGCAGGAGGCTGAGGAATTGCGCAAGCGCGGCGGCGATGCCGGCGAGTACGGCGCCAAGACCGGCCGCCCGCGGGATGTGGGCTGGTTTGACGCGGTGGCTACGCGCTACGGCTGCCGGGTGCAGGGCGCCACGGCCTGCGCGATGACCAACATCGACGTGATGGGGTACCTCGACGAAATCAAGGTGTGCGTGGCCTACGAGGTGGACGGCGAGCGCATCACGGATTTCCCGGCCACGCCGCTGCTGGCCCGTGCCAAGCCCGTGTATGTCACCCTGCCCGGCTGGAAGGAAGACGTGCGCGGCATCACCCGCTATGAGGACCTGCCCCAGAAGTGCCGCGACTACATCGCCTTCATCGAGAAGGAAATCGAGACCCCGATGACCATCATTTCCAATGGTCCCCGGCGGGAGGAAATTATTTTCCGGAGTTAGGGGTTAGGGATTAGGAGTTGGCGCTGCTTGACAGGGCATCTGGCTTTCGGTATGGCCATAATGATGAAGGGGGATGAATCGTGAAAAGCAACATACGCACTAGCCTTCCTTCATGGTGGAAGAAAGGGCATGTCACCTTCCTGCTCATTCTTTTGAGCATTGTCATCGCCTGCCCTGTTGCCCTCGCGCATCCCGGCGGCCTTGACTCCAGCGGCGGCCATAAGGACAAGAAGAACGCGAGCGGATTAGGTTCCTACCACTACCACTGTGGAGATTATCCTCCGCACACGCACGGGCCCAGCGGCTTATGTCCATATAGCGCCGCCCACAAGGAATACAAAGCGGCAGTAGATGAGCTGAAAGCCCTGGCGGACAAGGTTGAGGCAGGTGGTGAGAATCAATCGGCATCGGAAGTGCTCACGGGTGCAGAGATTGAGCGAATGGAAGCCTTGCTTCTTTCCAAATACATGCCGTTCCGTTTGTCCGAGGAACTACTCAACGCAGAAGGGACCATGTTTGGCGAAACAAACGTCAAAGGTCTCAACATCAGAAAGAAGCAGTCCACCGGTTCTGCAAAGGTTGGAACGCTTTCGGTGACGGGTTCAGTGGTGTTAATCAAAGAGGACATGGGCAACGGTTGGTACAGCATTCTGGCACACAAAGACGGAAAGAACTACCAGGGTTATCTGAAGGCCGACCTGGTGGACACGATTAGTAAGGCTGATTATTTGATTGGACTCTGTGAACAGCTGAGAAATTAGCGCCAAAGGCACGAATCTCAATACCTGAAAGCCACCCTTAATACGTGTGACAATCATACGATTGAGGGTGGCTTTTTTAGTTCGGAGATAAAGAACTTTTGCCTTTGGCAAGATAGGGATGATAGAAGTTTATTTCTTCGAACCCTTCTCGATTTCCTTGATGAAGGCGCGCATGAAGGCGGGCATGTCGTCCGGCCCGCGGGAGGTGACCATGTGCTGGTCAACCACCACTTCCTTGTCCACCCAGTCGGCGCCCGCGTGGACCAGGTCATCCTTGATGGCCTTGGTGGAGGTCAGCTTCACGCCCTTGGCAATGCCAGCTGATGCCGCCACCCAGCCCGCGTGGCAAATCATGGCGATGGGTTTGCCCGCCTCCTTGAAGGCGCGCACCAGGTCGAGGGCGGCCTGCTCGGTGCGGATTTTATCGGGGGCGAAGCCGCCGGGCACCAGCAGCGCGTCATAGTCCGATGCCTTCAGACCCTTGAAGGCCAGGGAGGCCTCAAAGCTGAAGTCGGTCTTGCCCTTGTAGGTATCCGCCTTGGGGCCGGCGACGTCCACCGTGTATCCTTCTTCCAGCAGGCGGTAGTAGGGATAGATGAACTCCCTCTCGTCAAACAGCGGGGCAATCAGAATGAGTACGCGTTTGTTTTGTTTCATGGTTCCTCCTTGTTGGTTGGGGGAATCTGCTGCTATTGGTTGTATAACACGAAATGGGCAGGTTTAAACACCCGGATGTGTTTCGGGCGCGGTCCACAAACAAAATCCCCGGCCCGCGAACGCGGCTTGCCGGGGATGCTGTATATAGACGAAGAGGGGAGGATGAAGCTCTGCCGCTTGTTCCCTACATGTCGCCAATCCATTTTTCCAGCCCCACCAGCATCACGCCGCCAATGCCGTTGAAGGTGGTGGGCACGATGCCGCTTTCGGTGTAGCCCAGCTTTTTGTACAGGCTGCGGGCGGCGGTGTTGATGGCGTTGGTGTCCATGCGCAGGCAGGGGCAGCCGTGGCGGGCGGCGTAGTCCTCATAATACCGCACGAAGGCGCGGGCACAGCCCCTGCCCTCGGCCCAGGGGGCTACGGTGAGCGTGTGCAGCACCATCACCTGGTCATCGGGGGCGGCATGCCGCCATTGGAAGCCCTCATAGCTATCCTCCTGCCGACGGTTGATGCGGCAGGAGGCAACGATGCCGCCATCCTGCGCCATCACAAACAGGTCGCCCGCCTTCAGCGCGGCGCGGGCGGTCTGTTCGGTGGGGTATACGCCCCGCTGCCAGCCCACGCGGCGGCGGCCGGCCTCCTCCTCCGCCAGAATGGCGTCGTAGATGGCGACGATGCCCGGGATGTCCCGCTCCTGCGCGATTCGAATGATGTGATTGGCTGCGGCTGCCGGGTTCATGCCAGCAGCTGCTCGCAGGCGGCCATCAGCTGCGCGTTGAGGACGTCGGCCTCCTTCATGGAGCCGGTGGCGCGGGTGTTGACGTACAGCTTGATTTTGGGCTCGGTGCCGCTGGGGCGCACACAGAACCAGTGGCCGCCCTCCAGCTCGAAATACAGCACATCCGAGGGGGAGTAATCCAGCCGCTGGGTATGCCCGCCCTGCACGCGGGTGCCCTTGAGGTAATCGCGCACGGCCACCACGCGGAAGGGGCCGGCCTGCTGGGGCGGGTTGGCGCGCAGGCGCTTCATGATGGCCTTCATGTTCTCCAGGCCGTCCTTGCCGGGCAGGGTCTTGGACAGCACCCGCTCGCTGTAGTAGCCGTACCGGCTGTACAGGGCCTGCAGGCGCTCGTACAGGGTGATGCCCTCGGCCTGGGCGGCGCAGGCGGCCTCGGCAATCAGCAGGGAGGCGTTGACAGCGTCCTTGTCGCGCACCTGAGTGCCCGACAGGTAGCCGAAGCTCTCCTCAAACCCGAAGAGGAACTGGTGGCTGCCGGTCTCGTCAAAGCGCTCCATCACCTCGCCGATAAACTTGAAGCCCGTCAGCGTGTCAAACAGCGCCACGCCGTAGTCGTCGCAGATGGCGCGTGCCATCTCGGTGGACACGATGCTCTTGCACACCGCGCCGTCCTTGGGCAGGGTGCCCGCCTCCTGCCTGCGGCTGAGGATGTGGTGCAGCAACAGGCAGCCGATCTGGTTGCCCGTCAGCGTGTGGAAGGTGCCCTGCGCGTCCTTGACGCACACGCCCAGGCGGTCACAGTCCGGGTCCGTGCCGAAGATGACGGTGGCGCCCACCTTGTCCGCCAGCGGGATGGCCAGCTGAAAGGCGGCCGGGTCCTCCGGGTTGGGGGCCTTGACGGTGGGGAAATCGGGGTCCGGGTGTTCCTGCTCGGGCACCACGGATACCCGGGTAAGCCCGGCCTCCTTGAGGGCGCGGCGCACCGGCACATTGCCGCTGCCGTGCAGGGGCGTGTAGACGATGTTGAGGTGGTTGCCCTGGGCGCGCACCAGGTCGGGCGCTACCAGCAGGCCCAACACCATGCGGATGTAGTCGTCATCCACTTCCTTGTTGCCGATGATGTGCAGCAGACCATCCTGACGGGCGGCACGCTCGTCCATGGGCAGGCACTCGTCATAATCCAGCGAGAACACCAGCCCGCTGATTTCCTGGGCGGCCTCGGGCGATACCTGCGCGCCATCGGCGCCGTACACCTTGTAGCCGTTGTACTGCGGGGGGTTGTGGCTGGCGGTGATGGCCACGCCGGCCGCGGCCTTCAGGTGCCGCACGGCGTAGCTGACAATGGGCACCGGGCGCAGCGCGTCAAACAGCATCGCCTTTACCCCGCGAGCCGCGAACACCAGCGCCGCTTCTTTGGCAAACTCCGGCGACATGCGGCGGCTGTCGTAGCCGATGACCACGCCCCGGCGGGCGGCGCCGGGCTGCTGTTTGAGGTAATCGGCCAGGCCCGCCGTCAGGCGGCGCACGTTGTAAATATTCATGCGGTTGGTGCCCGCCCCCAATATACCGCGCATGCCGGCGGTGCCGAAGCTAAGCTCCGTGTAAAACCTGTCCTCAATCTCCTTGGGGTTGTCGCGGATTGCCTCCAGCTCTTTCACCAGAGCGGCATCCGAAGAAAACTTCTCAAGCCAGGCATTGTAGCTATCCATGACACGCATCGCTATTCCTCCTGCCAATATGATGTCGACCCTATTTGTATATATTATACGGTTTGTCCAGGGGCTTCGCAAGTCATGGCGGATACAGCCTGTCCGCTTAGGCATCCGCGCTTGCCTTCCCGGCGCACAAAACACCTGTGTTGCATACGGCCAAACACGGCCGAAGAATGTAAAACGTAAACAAATTACAGGCTATTTGTTGACCGTGTAATGAATTTGTCATATACTGCTGATGGAATATTCTGCGCGTTCATGCGCGGCAAAGGGTAGGGGTACGCAATATGATACGAAAACACACAGGGAACAAAGCGCTGCAAAGACTGCTGTGCCTTGCGTTGGCCTTGCTTGTGCTGGCCCCATCCAGCATGGTGGATGCAAGCGACGTGTCTACCAAGTACGGCTATACCACTGTGGACAACACGATGTTCCGCCCCCGGGCGGGCACGACGGATTATATCGACCGTCTGCCTGCGCGCTGGGCGGCAGACATTCTGGGTACCGAGACGGTGGGGGGCGACCTGTGGTATCACGTCAAAACCAACCTGCCCACGCGGCTTGACCGCACCTACTACGGCTACATCAAGAGCACGGTGTTCCGTCCGATGACCAAGGCAGAGGAAACACTCTGGGCGGCCAACCCCGTGCAGGCGCCCGGCGGCTTTGTCCCGCCGGCTCCTGTGATTACCGCGGCACCAGGCGACCCCACCAAGCTGAGCAATGTGGCGGTCGCAACAGTGGCCGGTGCCAGCGTGCGCCAGACGGCCAACGCCGCAGGCGCTGTCATTGTGGGGCTGCTGCTCAACAGCCGCATGACCGTGCTGGAGACACCGTCGGACCTGGTCAACGGCTGGTACAAGGTGACGGTGATGACCGATTCCGGCCCCTATACGGGCTACATCGCCGCCGCCCACATCAAGGTGCTGACCAACGCCGAAGCGGGCGCAGCCCCTGTTACCGCCGCCCCGGCCCAGCAGGCCGGCTATATCAAAATCAAGCTGCCCGGCACCAACCTGCGGCGCACGCCCGGCGGCGAAAGCATGCTGCAGATGCCCGTCGGCACAATTTTGCCCTTCTACGGCACCCCCGTCAACAGCCTGGGCTACCAATGGGTGTATGTGCTGCATTCAGGCGGCCTGTACGGCTATGTGCGGGGCGACTGCTATACCTTTACCGATGACAAGGGCAATCCGGCCACACCGCCTGTGGTGCCCAGCACCGCCCCCATCGTGCCCGGACCTGTGCCCGGCGTGCCCGGCACCATCAGCGGCTACATCAAGCTGATTCGCGGCGGCGTCAACCTGCGCCAGACAGCGGGCGGCCCCAGCTTCGCCCAGCTGGCGCGCGACACCGTGCTTCCTTACTATGGCTTCACCCAGCAGGGCGGATACACCTGGTACTACGTGGTGGCTGCCCCGGGCGCGGGCTATATTCGCTCCGACATGGCGGTGCTGACCGATAGCGCGGGCACCGGCACCGTCACCCCGGTCCAGCCGCCTTCTGGCACCACGCTGGGCTATGTGGTCACCACCAAGTCGGGCGTCAACCTGCGCAAGACGCCCACCATCTCCGGCCAGGTGCTGACCCAGGTATCCCTCAACACCGTGTGGCCGCTGGTGGCCGCGGTGGTCAACAACCAGGGCTACAACTGGTACTTTGTGCGAACCAAGGATCATACCGGCTACCTGCGCGGCGACTGCGTGCGCCAGTTGAGCGAGGCCGAGGTGCAGGCCTACCTGGGCGGCACCACGCCCGGCCCTGTTACCCCGCCGCCGTCGGGCGCCATTGCCGGATACATCAAGACCACAATGACCTCGGTCAACATCCGCGTGTCGCCCAGCCTGAGCGCCCAGCGGGTCACCCAGATTGCCGCGTCCGGCGCCGTGTTCCCCTATCAGGGCACGGTAAACTCCGGCGGCAGCATGTGGTACCAGATTCTGTACAACAATGTGCCCGCCTACATGCTGGGCACCCTGGCCAAAATCATGACCGCCCAGGAGGTGGCCGATTACCTCAAGACCGTGCCCGCCACCCCGGTGCCCGGCCCCACGGCCACCATCAACCCGGCGGACCTGTCCACCACGGCTGTCACGGTGATGGACCGTGTGCTGGTGCGCGCGTCGGGCAGCATGACCGCCCGGACGGACGCCATCCTCTATCAGCGCGGCTCGGTGGCCAAGCTGCAGGGCCCCACGGCCACGGCTGACGGCTATAGCTGGTATCAGGTCACCGCCGGCGGTGTCACCGGCTGGATTCGCGCCGATATGCTGCGCATCCTTACCAAGACCGAGGAAGCCGCCCTCAACGCGACCGGCGACCCCGGCGCCCCGCCGGAGGCCACCTACCGCACGCTGCGGCGCGCCGATACGGGCGCCGATGTGACGCGCCTGCAGACCGAGCTGGCGCGGCTTGGTTTCCTCAACCCCGCCGCCATCACCGGCATCTACACCACCGAAACCATCACCGCCGTGCGCAACTACCAGCAGGCCGCCGGCCTGTTTGTGGACGGCGTGGCTGGGCCCAAAACCCAGCACAAGCTGTATGGCACGGTGCCTGAGGGCACCTACACCGATCCCAGCGGCGGCACGGTGACACCCACCCTCTATCCGGTGGAGAAACTGGCTTGGACAACCGTGGATACGGGTGTATGGCCGCGCGGCGTCACCGCCGTGGTCACCGATGTGAAGACCAAGCTGAGCTTCCGCGTGAAGCGCTGGGCCGGCGGCTCACACGCCGACGGAGAGCCGCTGACCGCGGCCGATACTGCCGTGATGTGCAAAATCTACGGCGTCACCTCTGCCCAGCAGATTGCCGAGAAGAACCTGTGGGAGCGCCGCCCCGTGTGGGTCACGGTCAATGGCCGCAGTGTGGCGGGCAGCGTATACGGCGTGCCCCATAACTACCCGGCGGGCGACACCATCCCGGATAACGATTTTTACGGCCAGTTCTGCGTGCACTTCGTCGGGTCCACCACCCATTCCACGGCGCGGGTGGATGCCGGCCACCAGGCGGCCATCGACTATGCCTACCTCAATGCGCCCAGCAGAAAGTAAGGGCGACCTAATCATCATCGGCGGCGGGGCTTCGGGCCTCGCCGCCGCTTGCGTTGCCATGCGGCGCGGCCTGCGCGTACTGGTGCTGGAGAAGCGCGACCGCGTGGGCAAAAAGCTGCTGGCCACCGGCAACGGCCGCTGCAACCTGATGAACATGGGCGAGCCTGTATACTTCGGCCATCCGCGGTTTGCCGGGGAGGTGCTGCGCCATTGCCCCAGGGAACAGGTGCTGGCCTTTTTTGAAGGGCTGGGCCTGACCACGGTGGCCGATGGCGACCTGCTGTACCCGGCCAGCCTGCAGGCGGCTTCCGTGCTGGATGTGCTGCGCCTGCCGCTGGAAGAAAGCCCGCTGGTGCAGCTGGTTACCGGTGCCGAGGTGACCGACATCGGGGGGGACAACAGAGGTTTTGTCATCCATTGCGCCAATGGGGACCGTTATACAGCCACGGCCGTTATCGCGGCCGCGGGCGGACCGGCGCAGCCGCGCCTGTCGGGTGCCGACAGCCTGTTTGCGCCTTTGCAGGCGTTGGGTCACCGGCTCATCCCGACGCGCCCGGCGCTCACCGGCCTCATCACGGACAAGGCCGCGGTGCGCGGGTTGAAAGGGCTACGCCTGCCCGCGCGATGCACGCTGGCGGATGGCGCGGGAATGCCCGTCGCTGCCACCGAGGGCGAGGTGATCTTCGCTGAGGATGGCGTGAGCGGCGTGTGCATCATGCAGCTGAGCCGGGATGCTGGGGACATGCTGGCACAGGGCAAAAAGCCTGTGCTGTCGCTCGATTTCTCGCCGCTGCTGGGGCTGATGCCCCGCCGTATGCGCCGCGTTCCGCAGGCGGCAGTCACCATGCCGGGTGACAGCCGAGCCGCGGTCATGGCCTGGCTGCATCAGCGCGCCGCACAGCTGCCTACGGGGCGGCTGCTGACAGGCGCCGCGCCGCGCCTGCTGGCCGACCGCCTGCGCGGGCTGTCCCTGGCCGATACCG